>OKUG01000543.1_pt1 | contig 12884 bp, 10 predicted proteins | sample 1606721 | NCBI WGS metagenome assembly OKUG01 (sample SAMEA3882539, study PRJEB24775) | human gut metagenome | biome: human-associated habitat; feature: intestine environment; material: feces | place: Netherlands | collected 2009/2010
TGACGGAGGCCATCATCAGGCCACGGGTCCAGCCGGAGGAATCGCCCAGGCAGTGCAGACCGGCAATGTTCGTCTCCAAGTCGGTGTCCATCTTGACCTTGTTGGAGTAGAACTTCAGCTCAGGGCTGTACAGCAGCGTTTCGGGGCTGGCAAAGCCGGGCACGACCTCGTCCATCATCTTGATGAACTCGATGATGTTGACCATGGCGCGGTAGGGCATGGCGGCGGTGATGTCACCGGCCACGGCGTCCTTCAGCGTCGGGCGGACGTTCGTGCGGGCCAGCTCGTTGGCCCAAGTGCGCTTGCCGTCCAGAATATCGCCGTAGCGCTGCACCAGAATGTGGCCCGCGCCCAGCATGTTCGTCAGCTCACCGACCTTCTGCGCGTAGGCGATGGTCTGGTTGCTCTTCTTCTCCTTGAAGCTGTGGCCGTTGACGACGGCCAGATCGTTGTCGTAGTTCTCCTGCGCAACGAAGCCGCCGGGGTTCTGGCAGAAGGTGCGCACCTTGTTGCGCCACGGGGCCGGGTAGCCGATCAGCTTGCCCTCATACAGGACCTTGTTGATCTTCTCCATGATCTCGTTGCGGCACTCAACACGGACGCCGATGTCAACGGTGCCGGGCTTGTGGGCAATGTTGTGCTCGGCGCAGATCTTTTCCAGCCAGTCCGCACCGCGGCGGCCCGTGGCAATAACGACCTGCTTGGCGTAGACGTCGCGGACGCCGTCCTTCTCGCGCAGGCGGACGCCCTTGCAGACGGAACCCTCGAGGATGATGTTCTCGCACTCGGTACTGAACAGCATCTCAACACCGGCGTCGGCCAGATAGTTCTGGATGTTCAGGTAGAGCTGCTGGGCCTTCTCGGTGCCCAGATGGCGGATGGGGCAGTCAACGAGCTGCAGACCCGCCTGAATGGCGCGCTTGCGGATGTCCTTGATGTCGGGACCCTCGTAGATGCCCTCGACCTTCGGGTCGGCGCCAAACTCGAGGTAAATTTTGTCGGTATAGTCAATAAGCTCCTGCGCGAAATCCTCGCCGATCAGGTCGGGAAGCTCGCCGCCGACCTGATAGGACAGGGACAGCTTGCCGTCCGAGAATGCGCCCGCGCCGGAAAAGCCGGTGGTGATGGCACAGGTCGGCTTGCAGTTTACGCAGACGCCGGTTTTATCCTTGGGGCAGTGGCGCTTTTCCACAGGCTTGCCCTTTTCGACGAGCAAAATTTTGTGGGGGGTGCTGCTCTTGCGCAGCAGCTCCAGCGCGGTGAAAATGCCGGCAGGGCCAGCGCCTACGATGATAAGGTCATACATGGATAAGGGTTCTCTCCTTTAAAAATAACTCGCGATCTTTCGCGCGGGAAACAAAATAAAGACAAACGGAGCTTGTAGGGGCGGATTCTATATCCGCCCGTGCCCGTTTGCTGATGGCACGGCGCTGCGGGCGCATATAGAATCCGCCCCTACGGTGTCACGGAACGGTTATTCACCGTCCTCCGACACATCCTTGCTCTCGGCGTCGTACACCACAGGGCCGTCGCTGCCGACATCGCGCTCGGCGGCTTCGGCCTCGTCCAGGGCGTCGCCGATGGCACCCAAGGCCGCATTAGCGGCGGCAGAGGCCATGCGGTCCAGTGTGCGCAGCTCCATGGCGGCGTAGAGAATGCAGCCTAAATTCAGCGCACCTTCGGCGATCAGCAGGATGCCGCAGAGCATGACGGCGCTGACCGCCGCATCAAACGGGTGCAGCACCAGCAGTACGCCCAGGGCAACGGATACGATGCTGAACAGCAGCAGCAACCACCATTTCTGCCCCTTGCGCTTGGCAAGGTCAATGGCGGTACCGATGCGGCTCAGGCCGTCAACGACGATGAAGATGCCGAACACAATGGGCAGAAAGCTGGTCACTACCTGCGGTTTTGCCAGCGTGAAGATGCCCAGCCCCGCCGTGATGACGCCGCCCACCAGCATGAACGGCGCGGTAAAGCCGGTGCCGCGGATGCGGGCATACTGGATCAGGCAGACAATGCCGGTGACAAGCACCACAACACCAAAAATGTTGCAGATCCAGAGCAGACTGGTCTCGGGCATGATGAGCAGCAGCATACCGATGACGATATACGCGACGCTCAACAGCAGCATTCCGTTTTTGACATAGCGCAGCATAGTGAAAGGCTCCTTTTTACTTGTCGGCTTCCTGCATAGCCCTGGCGGCGGCCACGATCAGGTCGGCGCAGGCCTCGCGGCCCAGGGTCGCATTCAGGCACAGATCGTAGTTCTTGGCCTCGCCCCAGCGGTTCTCGGTGTAATAGTTGTAGTAGCTTGCACGGGCGCGGTCATGCTTGGCCAGCTGGGTCTCCCACAGGCGGTCCGGCATGTTCTTGGCGTCGGGGCGGCTCTTGGCAAACTGGATGCGGGTCTCCAGCGGCGCGTAGACGAAGGTGCGCAGCACGTTGGGGCGCTCACGCAGGACGTAGTCACCGCAGCGGCCCAGAATGACGCAGGGGCCCTCGGCGGCCAGCTCCTTGATGACGTTGCTCTGCAAAATGTAGACCTGGTCAGCCAGGGGCATCGTGTTGCCCATCATATACAGGCTGTAGATCAGGCTGCCGCTGCGCTGATTCTCGCTGGCGGCAATGGCCTCCTCGGTCAGACCGCTCTTTTTGGCGGCAAGGGTGATCAGCTCCTTATTATATAAGGGAATACCCAGCTTGTCGGCAACAGCCTGTGCGATCTCGCTGCCGCCGGATGCGTACTCACGCGCCATAGTAATGACCATAGGTTCCTTCATACTGATACACCTCACAATATTTTATGTAGTATGCGCAAAAAGGCATACTATTCTGCTTATATTATAACCTGATTTTGTGGAAAACGCAAGAAAAAATTGCGGGGAAGGAGCGGTGCGGGAGGGGAAAAGCCCCTCAGGCCTCGCAGGCTCGGCCAGCTCCCCGCAAAGCGAGGAGCCTTTTTGCGCGGGCTTTGCCAGCGAGAAAGCCTCCTCACGCAGTGGGGAGGTGACGAGCGAAGCGAAGTCGGAGGGGCTTTCGCGCCTTGCCGCCGGCGTTCGTCCCCACAAAAACTGCCCGCGGCAGAACACCGCGGGCAGGGAAAACAGAATGTAAAATTTTATTCGGTCACTTCGCCGGAAATCTCCTTGATCGCGGACACGGTTGCGGCGAGATTCTGCATGTCGCTGGGCACGATCAGCTTGGTGGCCTTGCCGTCAGCGACCTTCTCCATGGCCTCCATGCTGCGCAGGGCCAGATAGTTGTGGTTGGGGTTCGCCTCGTTGATCATGCGGATGGCATCGGCCTGTGCCTTCTGGACGGTCAGCAGGGCTTCGGCTTCGCCCTCGGCCTCGCGGATGCGCTGCTGCTTCACGGCCTCGGCGCGCAGGATGGCGGACTCCTTTTCGCCCTCGGCGCGGGTGATGGCAGCCTGCTTTTCGCCCTCGGCCAGCAGGATGGAGGCGCGCTTCTCGCGGTCCGCCTTCATCTGTTTCTCCATGGCCTGGCGGATCTCCACCGGCGGCTCGATGTTTTTCAGCTCGACGCGGTTGACCTTGATACCCCAGCGGTCCGTGGCCTCGTCAAGGCTGGCGGTGATCTTCGTGTTGATGAGGTCGCGGCTCGTCAGGGTCTCGTCCAGCGTCATCGAGCCGATGATGTCACGCAGCGTCGTGGCGGACAGGTTCTCGATGGCCTGGATCGGGCGGTTCACGCCGTAGGCGTACATCTTGGCGTCAAACACCTGAAAGAAAACGACGGTGTCGATCATCATCGTGACGTTGTCGCGGGTGATGACGGGCTGCGGCGGGAAGTCGGCGGCCTCCTCCTTCAGCGAGACCTTGCGGGAGATGCGCTCGACAAACGGCGTACGGATGTGCAGGCCCGCGCCCCAGGTATCCTTGTAGACGCCGAGCCATTCGGTGACATAGGCGTTGGACTGCGGCACAATAACGATACAGCGCACCAAAACCACCAGAATAATGATGAGCAGGATGGCAAAGACTAACAGCATTTGGGGGTCCTCCTTTTTCCTTTTGTGATTTAAACCGCAGCCGCGTCAGCGGTCACGGGAGCGACAATAAGGATCGCACCGTCCACGGCCACGACCTTGCAGCGGGTGCCCTGCGGGAGTGTGACCTCGGCGCGGGCCTGCCAGTCCAGACCGTCCACGCGGACCCGGCCCGGAAGGCCGGGCTCAATGTCCACAAGCACAACGCCCTGCTTGCCGATGGTCAGCGGCGAGCCGTTCGTGACAGGGGCACGGTGCGCACCGCGCCGACTGATGAGCCGGGGCAGCATCAGACCGAGCGTAATGGCCGATACAACGGCAAAAACAAGCATCTGCCAGCCAAAGCCGACATTAAAAAAGCTGACCAGCATGGCCGCGGCAGCGCCCACCGCAAACCAAACCGAGACAAGCGCCGTTGTGGCGGCCTCGACCATGATGAACGCCACGACGGCAACCAGCCATAAAATCGTATCAAACCACATGGAAATCTCCTTTCAGGGATAGAAAGCGGCTTTGTGACCACTTTAACATTATGACGGTATTCTGTCAAGATTGCCGAAGAAATTTTACAAAACTGCAGGAAAAGTGCAAAGGACTGCAGCCCCCTTTCGAGCGGCTTTGCAGGGAGGGGTCTTGCCCCCTTCGCGGCGGGGTGAGGGCACCCCGCCCTACAGTTTGCTTGTAAGGGGGGATGTAGGGCGGCATGCCCTCATGCCGCCGGGATGTGTGCGGCTGCAGCAAAGTGCCCGGGGCGTCGGGGACGCCGCCCCCCTACAGCACCGATGCGCCCGGCAGGCGGGCGCTGACGCGGATTTTCACGAAAAGCATCGGCTTTCCGTAAATTATTGTAATTTCCAGTCATACGGCTCTTTACCTTTTGGAAAAAAGTGGTATAACAGAAGCAAGTAAGTTGAACAAAGTATGCGCTGTAAACAGTGTACCACAAAACAGGAGGAGCGACAATGAAAAATTGTTTTGACCGCACACCCCACACGATGAAGGACTGGCTGCTGCTGGCAGCGGGCGCCGCGGCGGTGTTTGCCGCGGCAGACTGGCTGCCGGGCGTGCTGCGCGGGGCCGGGGCGTTTCTCGGGCTGCTGGCACCGTTTGGCTGGGGGCTGCTGCTGGCCTATGTACTGGACATACCCACGCGCTTTTTTGCGCAAAAGCTCTTTGGCGGCAGGCGCGGCGGGGCGATGGCCGTCAGCTATGCGCTGTTTTTCGGTGCGCTGGCGCTGCTGGCGGCGCTCATCGTCCCGCAGCTCGTGCAGAGCGTGACGACCTTTGCCGGGCGGCTCGGCGCGTATGAGGAGACCATCCGCGGCCTGCTGGTCTGGGTGCAAAATACGTTCGGCATCGATACGGCCACGGCGGAACAGCTTGTGCAGATGGTGGGCACGGCACTGCAAAATTGGTTCGGCGGTTTGTCCCACAGTGCGGCGCGTGCGGCGGCGGATTTCGTCTCCGGCGCGGCGGGGGCTGCGGGCAACGCCGTGGTGGCACTGGCCGCCAGCATCTACCTGCTCTCCGGCAAGGAGGCGCTGCTCCGCGCGGCCCGAGCGTGTCTGCACGCGGCGCTGCCGCCGCGTGCCGCGGGCAGTGTGCTGGAAATCTGCCGTCTTGCCAACAAAATTTTCAGCGGCTACATCGGCGGGCAGCTGGTGGACGCCCTGCTCGTGGGCGGGGAAACATTTGCGCTGATGTCGATCTTCGGGCTGGAATACGCGCCGCTGCTGGCCGTGCTGGTCGGCGTGACAAACATTGTCCCGGTGCTGGGGCCGTTCCTCGGTGCGGTGCCGGGGCTCATCATCCTGCTGCTGGAATTGCCCTGGAAGGCGGCAGAATTTGCCATCATTATTTTTGTTGTCCAGCAGGTGGACGGCAACTTTATTGCGCCGCGCATTCTGGGCGGGGCCACCGGCCTGCCGGGGCTGGGCGTGCTGTTGGCCATCGTGGTGGGCGGGGCGTGGTTCGGCATCCCAGGCATGGTGCTGGGCGTGCCGACGCTGGCCGTGCTGGCGGCGCTGCTCAAACAGGCTGTCGGGGCAGGGCTGACGGCCCGCGGCCTGGATGAAAACGGTGAGCCGCGCCGGAATTTACCAGGCGGGCCGCAAGAAAATTAACAAGTTATTCCTTGCAATACAGGCGTGCATAGCGTACAATACTCTTGTAAAATGATGTAAAAGGAGCGGAGCATTTGAAAGAGGAACATATCTGGACCAAAAAGCCGGAGACGATGCTGGACTGGTTCTGCGTGGTCGGGGCCTGTATTGCGCTGTATCTGACTTTGAACAATCTGGGGTACTTTCTGGGGAAAATCGGTGTGTTTATCGGCATCGTGTCGCCGTTTGCGGGCGGCATAGTCATTGCCTATGTGCTTGACCCGATGGTCAAGTTCTTCTACACAAAGCTGTTTAAAGAGAAGAAAAAGACGCGCGGATTCGCGATCCTTCTGGCGTATCTGGTGGCAATCCTGCTGCTTGTGCTGCTGGCATGGCTGGTCATCCCGCAGATCGTGGACAGCATCGCCATGCTGTTTACGAACTTCCCAAGCTACATACAGAGCGTACAGGATATGCTGGGCATGGCTCAGGAGCGCTTCGGCGTTGACCTGTCGTCAGCCACAAAAGTGCTGGACGATTCCGAGGCGATGGTCAAGGAAATCTACAGCATGGCCAGCGCCGCTATGCCGCAGATCGTGGCCAGCATCGGCAGCGTGGCATCGAACTTTGTGGCGATTTTCACCTCGATTGCGGCCAGCATCTATATGCTGGCGGACAAGGAGCATCTGCTCCATCAGCTGCGCACGCTGGCGCATGCCTTCCTGCCGGAAAAGGCTGCGGAAAACACGCTGCGCATCTGCCATTATGCCAACGTGAATTTCACGGGCTTCTTTGTGGGCAAGATCATTGACTCGGCCATCATCGGCGTTATCACGTTTGTGGCAATGGCGATCCTGCGGCTCGATTTTGCACTGCTCATCAGTGTGTTTATCGGCATCACGAATATTATCCCGGTATTTGGCCCCTTCATCGGCGCGATCCCCAGCATCTTCATTCTGCTGTTGGTTGACCCGATCCAGGCGGTCATCTTCGGCGTGCTGATTCTGGTCATCCAGCAGGTGGACGGCAACTTCATCGGCCCGAAGATCCTGGGCTCGTCCATCGGCATCTCTGCCTTGTGGATCCTGTTTTCCATCGTGGTCGGCGGCGACCTGTTCGGTCTTGTGGGCATGGTCGTCGGCGTGCCGCTCTTTGCGACCTTCTACGGCCTGGCGCGGGAATTTGTGCACTATATGCTGGACAAGCGCGGGCTGGACAGTGAGGGAAACCACGTTGGTGAAGTGGTGGAGGATGAGGAGAACGTGTTTGAGTGAGTAAAAGGGGGACGGGCGGTTTGATTTACGCCCGACAAAGCCCCTCCGGCCATCGCTGGCGCTCGGCCACCTCCCCTGTGAGGGGAGGCTTTAGACGCGGGCGAAGCCGCCTGAGGGACTCTGCCCGTTTACGGCTGCCCGGCACTTGGCCTCCTCTGTCCTTTCTTTATAAAGAAAGGACCAAAGAAATTTCAGCGTCTTACCCCAAAAGCAAAGCACCTGTTTACTGCTTTTTACCGCAGCAAACAGGTGCTTATTTTTTATGGCTTTGTCTGTGGCTGATTCTGTGCGCCCGGCAGCAGGGTCACCACATCCCGCAGCAGTACCAGCGGGCTTTCGCCCTTCTGCACGCGCAGGCTGAAATAAGGTCGGCCCAGTGCATTGTACAGCACCCGATGCGGGAACTTTTCCATGACCTCGCCCAGCTGCTTTGGCCCGACGATGTCACTATACAGAATCAGCTGGTCGCCGCGCTGGACGATCTCCGCAATGCCGACGCGGGCTGCGGTCACGCGCACGAGGGAGACGTCCACCAGCCCCTGCACGCTCTTGGGCGGGCTGCCGTAGCGGTCGATCAGCTCGTCGAGCACGTCCTCGGCGTCGCTCGTCGTCTCGATGGCCGCAATCCGCTTGTATGCCTCGATGCGCCCGGCAGCGTCCGGGATATATTCCTCCGGCAGGAATGCGTCCACGGTGATGTCCACCAGGCAGTCGCTCTTGTCGGGGGCGGGGGCCTCGCCGCGGGCCGCGGCAATGGCCTGACCCAGCATCTTCACGTACAAATCGTAGCCGACGGCCTCCATGTGGCCGTGCTGGCTGTGGCCCAAAAGACTGCCCGCACCGCGGATCTGCAAGTCGCGCATCGCAATGCGGAAGCCCGACCCGAACGACGTGAACTCCCGGATGGCCGAAAGCCGCTTGGCAGCGATCTCGGTCAGCACCTTATCGCGTGTGAAGGTGAAATACGCATACGCCTTGCGGGAGCTGCGTCCCACGCGCCCGCGGATCTGGTACAGCTGGCTCAATCCCATGCGGTCCGCATTTTCAATGATCAGCGTGTTGCAGTTGCGCACGTCCACGCCGGTCTCAATTAAGGTGGTGCAGACAAGGATGTCGATCTCGTTGTCCAACAATTGCTGCCACACCGACGAAATCTGTTCCTCGGTCATCTTGCCGTGGGCAATGCCGATACGCGCCCCGGGCACGAGCTTGCCCACCCGCGCGGCGCATTCCTCAATGTTGTCCACGCGGTTGTGCAGGTAGTATACCTGCCCGCCGCGGGCCAGCTCCTTGCGGATGGCCTCGGACACGATGCCCTCGTCGTACTCGAGCACATAGGTTTCAATCGGCTGGCGCTCAAACGGCGGCTGCTCAATTGTGCTCATATCGCGGATGCCCGACAGCGCCATGTTCAGCGTGCGGGGGATCGGCGTGGCCGACAGCGTCAGCATATCGACGCCGATGAAGCTCTCTTTGAGCTTTTCCTTGTGCTTGACGCCGAACCGCTGCTCCTCGTCGATGATGACAAGGCCCAGGTCCTTGAATTTCACATCACCGGACAGCAGCCGGTGCGTGCCGACTACAATGTCCACGGTGCCGTCCTTCAGCCCGCGCAGCGTCTCCTTCTGCTCCTTGGGGGTGCGGTAGCGGGACAAAAGCCCGATGCGGATGGGGAAGGACTCCATGCGGGTCAGCGCGGTGTTGAAGTGCTGCCACGCCAGAATCGTCGTGGGGGCCAGGATCGCGCACTGCTTGCCGCCCATCACGCATTTGAACGCGGCGCGCAGTGCGACCTCGGTCTTGCCGACGCCGACGTCGCCGCAGAGCAGCCGGTCCATCGGCCACGGCTCCTCCATATCGTGCTTGATGTCCGCCGCGCAGGTCAGCTGGTCGGGCGTTTCCTCATAGGCAAAGCGCTGTTCAAAATCACCCTGCCAGGTGTCGTCGGCGGGGAAGGCGTAGCCGTGCGCCTGCTTGCGGCGGGCGTACAGCTCGATCAGCTCCTTCGCCATCTGCTCCGTCGCAGCCTTGACCTTCTTGCGGGTCTTGGCCCAATCACTGCCGCCCAGGCGGCTCAGCTTCACGTTGTCGCTGTCGCCCGGTGCAGTGTAGCGGGACAAAAGGTCCAGCTGGGTGACGGGCACGTACAGCACGTCCTTTTTGTCGTACTCGATGCGCAGATAGTCCTTTGTGACGCCCTGCACGGCCATCCGCTGGATGCCCGCGTACCGCCCGATGCCGTGGTTCTGGTGGACGACCAGATCACCCACCGAGATTTCGCTCAGGCTGTTCAGCGCGTCCTTATTGCGCTTTTTCTTCTTCTGTGCGCCGCTCACGCCGAAGGCGCGGGCCGTAAACACGGCGTATTTCGCAAACGGCAGGCTGCACCCGGCGGAAAGCTGCCCCGGCAGGATCTGCACCAACCCGGCGCTCGGCTCCGCCGCCGCGTCCGTCGTGACGTTCAGCCCTTTGGTGCGCAGGTCGGCGGCCAGACCTGCCGCCGCACGGGGCGTGCCGGCCATGACCGTGACCGCCGTGCCGCCGCTGCAAAGCGGTTGGATGTCCTCCAGCAGCGCCGCGACCTCGCCGCCCCAGGCGGGCAGCGTGTGGGCGGGGGCGTTGACGATGGTTTTCAGCGGCACATCGGGCATGCTGCGGGCAAAGTTCTCGGCGCAGAGCGTGCGGTGTGCGGCGCACTGCGCCCAGAGCCAGCCGCTCTCGGCGTAGAGCTTATCCAGCCCTGCCGCCAGCACGCCGTCCTCCAGCAGGGCGGAAAGCTCCTCGCCCCGGCGGAACGCGGTGGCGCGCTCGGCCTCCCGCAGGGAGGCCGGCTCCTCCAGGATCAGCAGCGGATCGTCAAAGTAGTCTAAAATCGTCGCAGGCTCGGGGTAGCGCAGCGTGAGATATTTGTCCATGTTGACGGGCATCGCGCCGCCGTCCAGCTGTGCCAGGTCCGCAGCGGTGCAGGTCTCCAGCGCCGTGCGCCGCCTGCCGCGGGCCTTTTTGATATAGGAGCGGATCTTTTCCGCTGCGTCGGCGGGCTGACCGAACAGTATCTCCCGCGCGGGGGAGACGTAGATTTTTTCAATCGGCTCGTCGCGGCGCTGGGTCGCCAGATCGAAGGTGTGCATCGTGTCGATCTCGTCGCCCCAGAACTCCATGCGGGCGGGCTGCTTCATGTCGGGCGCGTAGATGTCCGCAATGTCGCCGCGGATCGAAAACTGACCCGGGCCATCCACCTGGTCGCGCCGCGTATAGCCTGCGCCGTACAAAAGCGCGGTCAGCTCGGCGCGGGGCAGTGTGTCGCCGGGGCGCAGGCTGCGGGTGTTCGCGCAGAAATCCGCCCGCGGCGTCGTGTATTGGGTCAGGCCCTCGTCGGGCACGCAGACGGCCTGCAGCCGCCCGCCGACGAGGTCGCCCAGCACGGCCAGACGGCGGTATTCGTACTCGCGGCCCGTGCCCTCGATGGGGCGCAGCACATAGTCGCGGGCAGGGAACACTGCCGCCGCCACGCCCAGCGCGTTCAGGTCGCCCGCAAACCGGGTCGCCTCGGCCTCGCCGGGCGTCACGATACAGAGCGGCTTGTTGAGGGCCTTCGCCAGCGCGGCATAGACCATCGCCCGGCCCGACCCCGGTATGCCAAATAAGGCGCAAGCCCCCGGACCCCCGAGCGCCTGCGCCAGTCTTGCGTATTCGTCTGTTTTGGTGAAAAGTGCGTTGAACATAAAAGAACCCATTGTATAAAGCAAACGTAGGGCGGGGTGACCTCACCCCGCCGCGGCGGCCTGAGGTCAGGCCGCCCTACGTCTGACCGAAAATTGGCTTCTTGCTTATCAGCCGTTCAAGAACTCCGTCTTGAGCCAGCCGTAGGTGCCGTTGTAGTTCACAACGACCCAGCTACCGTCCTCATTGGTGCCCAGCGCGGTCACGCCGGTGGAGGCGGGCACCTGACCGATCTTGTCATAGTCGGTGCCGGGGCCGCCGCGCATGTTCAGGTTGTTGCCGTCGGTCACGGTGTAGGTCGGCTGCTCACCCTCATTATAATAGGTGGTGGGCTGCACGCTCAGGCCCTCGTACTCGGGCACGGGCGTGGGCTCCGGCGTCGGCTCGGGGGCACCTCCTCGGCAGAGGCGCTCTCTGCGGTAAAGCTGTCGGCGGTGGGATCGTCAACGCCCTCCGCGGGGGCACTGCTGCTGATGGTATCGCCGGAGGCAGGCTGGCTGCCGCCGGTTTGGCCGTCAAAGGTGCCGCTCAGCAGCAGGACACTGAAAATGATGGAGGCGACGAGCGCTACAGCGCAGAGTACCAGACGGGTCATTGCTTTTTTACGGATTTCACTCATGATTCACGTCCCCTTAGTGGTTGAACTTGTTCTGGGCGTACTGCAGATTGTCGTCCATCAGCAGCTTGCAGGCTTCCTCAATGTCCGGGTAGCGGTCCGTCATGGCCTTGCGGTCTGCGGCAGGCAGCTTGCCCAGCACCCAGGCGGCCAGGTCGTACTGCGGGTTCGGTTTGGCGCCGATGCCGATGCGGATACGGCTGAAATGGTCGGTGCCCAGGCTGGCAATGATGCTTTTCAGCCCGTTGTGCCCACCGGCAGAGCCGTGGGGCCGGATGCGCAGATGTCCCGGCTCCTGGGTGATGTCATCGCACAGCACAATGATGTGGTCTGCCGGAATCTTGTAGAAGTTGGCGGCGGGGGCAATGCTCTGGCCGCTCAGGTTCATGTAGGTCAGCGGCTTGAGCAGCACGACCTTGTGGCCGTTCACCTGTGCCGTGCCGTACAGGCCCTGCCATTTGGCCTTGGCAATGTCGCACTGCCACTGCGCGGCCAGATAGTCCAGCGCCTCAAAACCGGCGTTGTGGCGGGTGCCGTCATATTTCGGTTCGGGGTTGCCCAGTCCGGCAATCAGCCAGTCCGCCCCGGAGGTCATTTCGAACATAGATATATCCTTTGAAAAATCGTGAAGTACCGTAGGGGCCGGGCATACCCGGCCCGGCAGCGTAAGATAAGCGGTTGCTTATGGGAAGGCCGCGGGTCGTCGAGGACGCCGCCCCCTACAACGCTTTACTTCCCTTTCTTCTCCGCTTCCAGCTTCTGCTTCTTGGCGATATACTTCTCCAGCTTGCGCTCGCCCCAGCCGTCGATCTCGGCCTGCTTGGCGCGCTCGATGCCCAGCGCACCGGCGGGCACGTCATGGCCGATGGTGGAGCCGGCAGCCGTGAACGCATGGTCGCCGATGGTGACGGGTGCGACCAGGTTCGTGTTGCAGCCGATGAACGCATAGTCGCCGATGGTCGTGTGGAACTTGCCCTCGCCGTCGTAGTTGCAGGTGACGGTGCCGCAGCCGAAGTTGCAGTACTTGCCCACCGTGGCATCGCCGATGTAGGTCAGGTGGCTGACCGTGTTGCCCTCGGCAAAGTCGGCGTTCTTCGTTTCGACATAAGCGCCCAGATGGCAGCCCTCGGCGGTTTTGGTGCCGACGCGCACATGGG
>OKUG01000554.1_pt1 | contig 12690 bp, 10 predicted proteins | sample 1606721 | NCBI WGS metagenome assembly OKUG01 (sample SAMEA3882539, study PRJEB24775) | human gut metagenome | biome: human-associated habitat; feature: intestine environment; material: feces | place: Netherlands | collected 2009/2010
AAGCCGAAAATGCCGGTGACGAGCTGGTATGAGCCGCCGTATTCCTTGTTGTATTGAGCCGCGGAGAACGGGTGGAGCCAGGCGTCCACACGCGAGCCGACGTGGCTGAAGATGCTTGCCGCCGCCACCGCGCCGGCGGCGAAGGCGATGAATCCGATGACGATCCAGCTTTTACGCCCGGTGGCCACGTACAGCATGGACACGAACATGGCGAAGAACATCAGTGACGTGCCCAGATCATGCTGCAGGACCAGAACGCCCATGGAGACGATCCACACCACGATGATCGGTCCCATATCCTTGATGCGTGGCAGTTGGATGCCGAGAATCTTCTTTCCGCCGACGGCAAGCTGGTCGCGATGGTCGAACAGATACGAAGCGAAGAAGAACGCCAGGAACAGTTTGGCGAATTCGCTCGGCTGGAACGATCCCAAGCCGGGAATCTTCACCCAGATGCGTGCGCCGTACTGTTCGGAACCGACCACCGGCAGCATTGGCGACAGCAACAGCACGATGCCGATCACCATGCTGACGTACGAGAATCGCCGCAATACGCGGTAATCCCTCATGAACACCACCAGCAGGTTGGCAAACACCAGTGCGATCGCCAACCAAAGCAACTGTCGGAACGCCACTGTGGTTTTGGTGTCTTGGTCGAGGCGTGCGATCATCGTGACGCCGATGCCCGTCAATACCAGCACGCAGCACATGACCGATTGGTCGGCGTGCGGCTGGAATCGCAGCAGCAGACCCCAGGCGGTCAGGAACAGCGCGCTTACGAACGCGAGCATCCACACATAGTTTTGCGGGAAGCCGTTCGTGGTGCGTTCAAACATCTGGAAGAACGCCACCGCGCACAGCAGCATGCTGAACAGCAGCATGCCAAGCTGTCTCAAGCGTGTTGCGATCATGACTTGTCACCGTCCGACTTGTTGGTCTGCGCGGCCTGATCGGCGGCCTTTTTCGCCGCTTCGTCCTGCTGCTTCTGCTTGGCGGCTGCTTCGTCCTTCGCCTTCTGCTCGGCTTCGGCCTTCTCCTGCTGCCTCGCCTCTTGCTTGCGCTTCGCATCGTTCAGCTGCTTTTTGATCAGACGGGTATGGCTTTTCGCTTCGCCGTACGTGTCGAAGGAGATGCCCTGGTCAAGCTGTTCGCGCCAGCTTGGCGGCAGATCGCTGGTCTTCATATTGGTGTCGGTGACGGCATGTGACAGTTTGGCACCGAAGATGCTCGTCGGCACGCCTTGGAAAATCGCCACTTTGCCGTTGTTGTCGCCGATGTAGTACTTGGTTTGGCTCCAACGGTAGGTGCCCACGCCCACGCCGGCAACGCCAAGCAGCACCAGAATGATGATGAGTATGGTGATGATGCGGTTGCGGAATTTGCGCGACCGTTTCGTCTTACGTTCCTCGATATGTTCGTTGCGAATCGCCTTGGCGACTTCCGGATCGTTCGGATCGGCGGAAATACGCCCGTTGCGCTTCTGCACAATCGGAATTTCCCCGGTATCGGTATTGACACGGTCGCCATTGTCTTCGCGGACCGACGACGGCTGCGCGACGCGCTGTTCCGGCTGTTTCGGCTCCTCGTTGGGATCCTTGCCGCTGCGCAGGGCCGCGGCGCGCGCCGCCGGCGACTGTTTGCCTTCGCGCAGAGGCGGGGCGGAAGCGACCGGTTCGTTGACGATGTCCGCGATGGTTTCCAAGCTTGCGCTGGCCGCGCCGCCGACCAGCGGCGTCTGATGCGGCAGGTCGAACGCGTCCGCGTCGAGCGCGAGCGTCGCGTCGGCGATCACCGCGGTGACGTTGTCGGTGCTGCCCGCACGCAACGCCATCGATACGAGCCGCTGCGCGCACTCCTCCTGATCGGCGCAGGTGGACAGCACTTCTTCAAGCGTGGAATCCTCCAGCACGCCGCACAGGCCGTCGGAGCACAGCAGCCAACGGTCGCCCGGATGCGCCTTGCGGATGGCGATGTCAGGGCGCGAATCGATGTCGAAATCGCCCAGCACGCGCATCACCACATTGCGTTGCGGATGGTTGCGCGCCTCGGCCTCGCTGATACGGCCGGTGTCGATGAGATGCTGCACGTAGCTGTGGTCGCTGGTCATGCGGACCAGATGGCCGTCGTGCAGCAGATACGCGCGGGAATCGCCGATATGCGCCAATACCCAGCAGCCGGCGACCAGTGCCACGGACGTGACGGTGGTGCCCATGCCGGCAAGACGACGCTCACGTTTGGCTTTGCCGACGATCGCGTCGTGCGCGGCCATGACGGAAGTCGCCATCATATGGGAGACGACCTGCACGTCGCCGTCAACATTGTCCTGTTCGATGTGCGCCAGCGACCGGATGGCGATGGTGGAGGCGGTGTCGCCGCCGGCATGCCCGCCCATGCCGTCGCAGATGGCGATGAGATGCTCGCCGGCGAACGCGGAATCCTGGTTGTTGGAACGCACGGTGCCCACGTCGGAGACGACGGTGGAATACATGAACAATTGTTGCGAAGCGGTGGAAGTCGGCAAAAACGTCACCTCAATTCGAAGGTGGTCGCACCGATGCGCACAGGCACGCGCGCGCCAAGAATCATCGGCGCGTTCAGACGCTGATGATTGACGACGGTGCCGTTGGTGGATCCCAGATCCTCGATGGCCCAACGGCCGGTGGCGGGATCGGTGTAGACGCGCGCATGGTGGGAGGAAACGAATTCATCATCCAGCACCACGGTGTTCGAAGCGGAACGGCCAAGTGTGATGGTGTTGCCGGCCAGAGGGACGGAACTGCCGGCAAGGGGGCCATCGATAATGACCAGCAGAGTTGGTTTGGCATTGGTTGCGGCGCTTGCCGAAGGGGCTGCGGCGGCTACGGGCGCAGGCGATTCGACGGCCTTGCGCGCGGCACGCTCCTTACGACGATGAGCCCGCGACTTGCGCGGGCTGAGCGTTTCGATATCCCTGTACAGCGAACGTACCGTACAGGCCACGAAGATCCAGAGCAGTACGAGAAACCCGTACTTGAGGATCGCAAACGTTAATTCAGTGAGCATAAAAGGCGGCTCTCCAGGTTGGGGCTGATTACTCCTGCTCCTGCGAGGAGGCCCAGTACAGGATGCGGGTTCGGCCGATGGTGATCGTGTTGCCGTCGAGCAGCGTTGCCGCCTCAACATGATGGCCTTCGACGTACATGCCGTTGGTGGAGTTCAGGTCGCGGGCGATGACGGTGTTGCCATTGTCGGTGACGTCGATCTCCATGTGACGACGGGAGATGCCGGGGTCGTCGATGACGATGTCGCAATCGGAACCACGGCCGATGATGGTCTTTTCCTCGGTGAGCAGATACTGGTGCTCGCCGATCTCCAGCATCGGGCAATCCTCGGTCTGCGCGTCGGTCGTGACCGGCACGGTGTTGCCCTGCACGGATTCGCTGGAAAGCCGGTAATCGCCCTTGGAAAGTTCAAGATCCTCTTCGAAGATCACCACGACCGGGCCGACGAACGCGTAGTTCTGGCTCTTCGCATACTGGGTGAGGTTGTCGGCAAGTTCATTGGCGAGCGTTTCGGCGCCCCACTCGACGATGTTGTTGAAATCCGGAGTGCTGAGCTTGAAACGGTACTCGTTCGGGGCTACGGTGCGATCGCGCGTGACGGGCATGGCTTCTTTGTCGATCTCGCGTTCCAGAGCGCTGGAAAGGTCGACGGGCTTCAGGTCTTTAGACCCGAACTTCGCGAAAACCCCGTTGACGGCGCCTTCCACGCTCTTCTCAAATCGGTCGAGAACACTCATACTTGTCCCTTTCTGTCCTTGACTATCCTACGCTGTAGCCTGCCGAGCGCCAATTCGAAGGCTACTTGCTTGCAAAAATTTCATGTGAAGGGGGTTGCGTCCGGGGTATTGGCGGCGAGTGGTGCGTGACGGTCGGTAGATTGGAAGGTATGAATGATGCGATTGATGAGTTTCCTGGGCTGAAGGCCCGTACCTTGCGATTCACCTGCGGCGCGCCACGTTCCGCCCGCGCGATCGGCGACGGTTCGCGTGCGCTGTTCCTGCGTTCGGACGGTCCGGAGGACACCGTCACCTCCCTGTGGATGAGCGTGATCGGCAGCGATGGCGATACCGACGAGATTCTGCTTGCCGATCCGCGTACGCTGCTGGCTGACGCCGACGCCGAGGATGTGCCGGCTGAGGAAAAGGCGCGCCGCGAACGTGCGCGTGAAGGTGGTTCCGGCATCGTCGGCTATTCGGTCGATGCGGCCGGCAACCGCGTGACGTTCACCATCAACGGCCAGCTGTTCCTGACGGATATCGCGGCCGGCGTGACGCGCGGCATCGCCATCGACGAACCGGAATTCAAGCCGGTGCTGAACCCGCGCATCAGCCCCGACGGACGACACATCATGTATACGACCGGCACGTATTTGGTGGACGTCGATCTTGCGGACGTGTCGGACACGACGGACGCAGGCGAAGACGCGGGCGATGCGGTGTCCATCGTCGCGTCCGTTCCGCAAGACGACGCTGACGACGTTGCCGATACGCAGGACGGCACGAAAGATGACGCGCAAAGCGACGCGGCCGAATCGCAAGCAGGCGAATGGAAAATCGGTCTCGCCGAATTCGCCGCAGGTGAGGAAATGGACCGTTACGACGGCTTCTGGTGGTCGCCCGATTCCAAGTATGTGCTCTTCGAAACCTTCGACGCATCCCACGAACAGACCTGGTACATCGCCGACCCGGCCGATCCGACGAAACCCGCGCAGGCCCGCCGATATCCGCAGGCGATGACGGCCAACGCCGACGTGCATCTGACGCTGCTGGAACTCGGCTACGATACGGACGGCTGCTACTACGGCGGCATCGCACACAACGTGGAATGGGACCGCGAATCGTACGAATACCTGGCCGCCGTCAGCTGGACCGAAGGCCACGAGCCGATGCTACTTGTGCAGGACCGGCTTCAGCAGCACGACCAGGTGCTCGCCGTCCACGTGGGCGAGCCTATCGTGACCATGAGCGCGCCGGAAAACGGCTTCACCGACGAGGACGGCAGCGAAGTGGAGACCTTCTCCATCGCCATCCCCGAATACGCGCCCGGCGAAGAACCCGGCACCACGCACGTGCTTGAGGAACATAGCAACGACTGCTGGCTCGACCTGATCGCCGGCACCCCCGCATACACGCCTGACGGCCGTCTCGTGTGCGCGATGAACGACATGGACGCCGACACGAACCGTCTGACCGTGGACGGCACGCCATTCACACCCAAGGGCCTGCAGGTGCGCGAAGTGCTCGACGTGACCGACAACGACGTGCTGTGCGTGGTGCAGCGCACGCCGGAACTGCTGCCGGCCGCCGATCTGCCGTTCCTGTGGCAGTCCAACGCGGACGATCACGACGCCCGCAGCTTCGACGTGGTCTCGATCCGTTACGACGGCGACTGGGAGCCGCTCACCTGCACGCCCGGCCAATGGACGATGTCCCGTTCCGGCGACGGTTGCGTGGTGACCGGGCGCGGCATGGACGACGCGCGGTCGCAGATGCAGCATTGCATGAACGTGCGCACGACGGACGGTGATGGTGATGGCGTCGACGCCGCCGACATGATGTCGATGGTGGTTTCGCCGATTGAAAACCACGCCGAAACCCCCGGTTTCATGCCGAACGTGCGATTCGTCCGCCTCGGCGAACGCGCCCTGTACGCGGCGGTCATCCTGCCGTCTGCGGACAGCGCATACGCGCATGCCGACCAGTTGCCGGTCCTTATGAAGCCTTACGGCGGCCCCGGTTTCCAGCAGGTCGTGGAAAGCCAGTCGTTCTACTGGGACGCGCAGTGGTGGGCCGACCAAGGCTACATCGTGGTCACCGCCGACGGTCGCGGCACCACCGGCCGCGGACCGAAGTGGGATCGCGCGATCTACGAAAACATGAAAGCCGTGACGCTTGAGGACCAAGTCGACGCCGTGCATGCGCTGCCGGACGCGATCGCCTCGCTCGCCGCCGAAACCGGTGTCTCCATGCCGAAACCCGACCTGGACAAGGTGGCGATGATCGGCTGGTCGTACGGCGGCTTCCTATCCGCGCTCGCCGTGCTGGACGCGCCCGACGCATTCGCCGCGGCCTGCGCCGGCGCCCCGCCGACCGACTGGACGCTGTACGACACGCATTACACCGAGCGCTACCTGGGACTCGACCCGGCCACGTACGAACGTAACAGCATCGTCGCGGACGCGCCGAAACTCAGTCGCCCGCTTATGCTCATCCACGGTTTCGCCGACGACAATGTGACGATCGCCAATAGCCTGCGATTGAGCCAGGCGCTGATGGCGGCCGGCAGGAACGTGACCAACGACGAGACGGTGGCGCGCAACCTGTTGCTGCTGCAGCGCGACTTCCTCGCCGACGCGCTGGCCTGACGGCGTTCCGGTGAAGCCACCGTCCTGGTAAAACCATCGTTCCGATAAAGCCGAAGAAAAAAAAGAACGCGTCCCCCTGCGATTCGACGGACTGCCAAGTATCCGTCGTGTCACAGGGAGACGCATATCCCTTCTCATTAGGGAAGATAGGACGGTGACGGGCACCTCTGCAAGTAAGGGTGTACCACATCTGTGTAGCACCCTTTGAAGTACCCTTTCGTTTCTCGCGACCGTCGGAGCCGGTCACGATTCGGGGTTTCGGGCACCGGAATCGGCAGATAGGCGAACAGCGTCCATTCGCCGTCGTGAAGCGTCGTTTCGAGTTTGCCGCCATGCGATTCGAGCTGTTTGCCGAAATACGCGAGGCCGTGGCCTCCTGGACGCATGCCCTCCGTCGGGAAGGCTCTTTCCTGGTTGATCTGCGTGATTTCGACGGCGTTCGGCTTGAGTATCACCGACAGGTCGGCTTCGCTGCCGGACTGGGCGTGACGCGCGATGTTGACGTAGGTCTCGCGAAGCAGATCATTGGCGATTCCGGCCAGGCTCGGGGAGGCGCTTGGCGCACCGCCCGCCACATGGAGGATCGAGGTGATGTCGAAGCCGAGCGCGCGTAGACGCCGGTCGCCGTCGGCCATCGTGGCTTTGAGCAGGTCGGAGAAGGCCTTGCCGTCCGCATCCTCCTCAAGGACGGTGACGTCCATATCCAGTTCGTCGATGACGCGATGCACGTTGGTCAGGGCGGACAGGATGTAATCGTTGACCTGCGTCCATTTGTCGAGCTCATCGCGTCTTTCGTCCGCGTTCTTGCCGTCGTCACCATCCGTCGAGGCGCTGCCATCGCCATCGTCTCCGCCGGACAATGCATCGATGCGACGTTGCGCGACGAAAGCCGCGGCGGACAGATCTCCCGTCACGGCGTCGTGTATGGCTTCCGCGATGTGGTTGCGGCTTTCCATCTCCCGTAATCGCGTCTTCGCCTGCTCCGCCTCCGCGCGGCTGGCGGTCATGGTCGCGTTCCATCGCAAACCGCATCCGAGCATCAGTACCAGGCTGACCATGGCGATGATGGCCACGGGATTGCTGTTGCTCGTGCCGAGGACCAGTTGACGGAACAGCTGGTCGCCTATGGAATAAGCGAGCAGCAGCAGCGCCACGAGATTGTTGGTTTCGTAGGCGAGCATGCCGAACGTGTAAAGGATTCCCGGCAGCGAGTTGACGTCGGCTCCGGGTATGAGCCAAGGTCCCGACTGGCTCATGATCAGAAACAGCAGCGACATCGATTTCGGAAAGAACGGTGACAGCAGCAGCACCGCGATTTCGATGATGGTCCAGACGATCGCCGCGGGATTGTCGGTCGGGGCGAGCAGCAGGCAGAACAGGATCCACCATACGGTGATGACCACGATGGTTATGCGGATCGGATGCCAGAGTTTCGGATGGTCGGCACGCATATGGTTGTGCCAGGAGCGGAAGGCGCTTACGGGTCTGGGTTTTGTGGGTTCAGCGTGCATGCGATCTCACCCACAATGCCACTGCCTGGCGTGCCGTCTTGCAGTTCAGCTTCTTGAGAATGCCCTGCATATGCTTGCGCACGGTGCTTTCGGAGATGTCCAGTTGTTCGGCGATCTCCCTGTCCAGCATGCCGTCGGCGCACAGGGAGATGATTTGCTCCTCGCGCACGGTGAGCCGCGGTGAGGTCTCCTCCTCGCGTCTGATGCGCACGTTGGCCAGGGCGGGAGGTTCGAATCCCTCCATAACGTTGCCTCCACAGAGCCGCTCGATGGCCTTCGCCAGCTGATCGGAATCCTCCTTGCCGATCAGTCCCTGCGCTCCGGCTTCCATCAGCCTGCTACGGTAGCTGTTGATGGAGAAGCTGGTGATGCCCAGAATCGGCAGATGCCTGTCCATGAGACGGATCCGATGGCAGATGGCCGGCCCCTGCAAGCCCTCCATGGACATGTCCAATACAAGCAGGTTGAGATTGTCGTCGTTCCTCTGGCAACGTTCGATCGCTTCGTCGCCGGAAGTGGCCGTCCACACCACGTAGGCCGTGGGGACCTTCGCTTCGATGAGAAGGCTCAGCGATTCCAACGCGCGCGGATCGTTGTCGACCAGCGCCACACGGTGGACTTTGGGTATGGGAGCTGCGGATTTCGTGGGATTCATCGCATGGCTCACTTTCCACACAGCCAGTAAAGCGGCGGCGGGCAGTCGATGATGGCGGATGCGGTTCCCCTCGCCGCGTCGGCGAAGATGGCAGCCTTCCCGTTGGAAGGGGCCATCGTTCCGGCTGGCTGCATGGTGCAGAGCATGACGAATGACACACACAATGACATGATTTTCATACCGACATTGTACGGGGGAGCGCGTCCACGAGTGAGGAGGCGCGTTCGATCCGTGGAGCCGAAGCGTGGGGCTCTGAAGGCTGTTCATGTGGGATTCGTATGATGAAAGCATGACTCTTAGGCTGCTCGACGAGGCGAATTACGACGCCGAAATGGAAAGCAAGGTGCTGCCCGCGCTGGACGCCTGCATGACGGAAGGATGGATGGATCCAGCCACCGTTGACTGGAACGGCGACGCGCTGCCCAAACTGGACGAACCCGGCCGGTTGCACTATTGCTGTTACGACGCGGCCAAATTCGATGCGCTGCGTGAGGACGGCGCTTCGGGCGTGTTCCGCGGTGCGATCGTCATTTCGCACGGATTCACCGAATTCGCGCGAAAATACAGCGAGATGGCATGGTACTTCCTGCTGGCCGGCTATTCCGTATGCATCCTCGAACACCGCGGGCACGGCCATTCCGCACACGACGTGAGCAATCCCAGCCTGGTGTGGATCGACGATTGGCGTCGGTACGTGGCCGATTTCGCAGCCTTCGCCGACACTGTGGGCCGCGAATACGCGTGCGGCGAGCCACTGAACCTGTACTGCCATTCGATGGGCGGCGGCATCGGCGCGGCCGTGATGGAACACTATCCGGCCCTGTTCGACAAGGCCGTGTTGTCCGCACCCATGATCGCCCCCGTCGTCGGCATGCCGACATGGATCGCACGCATCGCTACAGGCGCGTTGTGCGGCTTGGGATTCGGCAAAGCGCGCGTATTCGGTCACACCGATTTTTCCCCCGAACTCGATCTCGACGAGCATAAGGGCGCGTCCGAGGCGCGCGTTCGCTGGTTCCACAAGCAGCGCGTCGACGACGTGGCATGCCAGACCAACGCGGCCACCTTCGAATGGGCGCATCAGGCGATGGCATTGTCTCGAGCCGTACTCAAACCGGACATGTGCGGTGCGATCGAAACTCCGACGCTGCTGTTCCAAGCGGGCCGTGACGTCTGGGTCCTGAACGGTCCGCAGGACGATTTCGTGGAACGCGTGCGCGAAGGCGGCGGATCAATCGAAAAAATACGGTACGGCAAGTCGTTGCACGAGATCTTCTCCATGCCGAACACGGTGGTCGGACCGTATGTGAACAAGATTCTCGACTTCCTCAGCGCGCCCGCGGACAGTCTGTGAGCGGCTGCCACTGCAAGACACATGCGGCGTGTACGGTGTGCGATGAGCGAACAGTGAAGGGGAAGGAGCCGCAGTGGCGGAAAAAACGTTCGAACGCACGCCGAAAGACCTGATTATCGGCATTGCGATGACCCTGTGCGGCGGCGTGCTGTGGGGCGTCAACGCCACCGTCTCCAAAATCCTCATGGGCACGTATCATGCCTCGCCGCTGTGGATCGCATGCGTGCGCGAACTGGCAGCCGGCGTGCTTTTCCTCACCTGCTCGGCCATCATGACGCCGAAACTGCTTACCGGCGCGCTACGCGATCGCAAATCATATCCGCGGCTGCTGGCCACCGCCATCATATGCGTGCTGCTGGTGCAGGTCGCCTACCTCGAATCGATCAACTGGACCAACTCCGGCACCGCGACCGTGCTGCAAAGCCTGAACCTGCTGTTCGTCTTGGGGGTCGTATGCCTGCGCGGGCGGCGACTGCCCGGCGTGCGGGAAGGCATCGGCGTGGCGCTCGCCTTCGCGGGAACCGTGCTGATTGCGACCGGCGGCGATTTCACCACGCTGAAACTGCCGTTGGTCGGCCTGATTTGGGGCGCTATCAACGCGGCGTCCACGGCGGCCATGGTGTTTCTTCCGGTCAAGCTCATCGAACGTTGGGGCAACTTCACCGTCAACGGCATCGCGTTCCTGATTTCCGGGCTTGTGCTGCTGCCGTTCGTGCGGCCGTGGGCTACGGCGCCGCAGTTGGATTGGCTGGGTGTGGGGCTGATGGCGTTCACCGTGATCGGCGGCACATTCGGCGCGTTCTGGCTGTACATGGCCGGCGTGGTGCGCGTCGGTTCGATGCGTGCCACCATGCTCGGCACCAGCGAACCGGTGATGGCCACGATTTCCGCGGTGGCATGGACGGACGCGGTGTTCGAACCGACCGATTTGGTTGGATTCGTGATGATTCTCATCATGGTGTTTTTGGTGCGTTAAGTGCCGTGACGGGCGTTGCTTTTCGGGCGGCGGCGTGCGGACAAACAAAAAAGCCGGACACCCACTTACGGGCGTCCGGCTTCGCTTTGCTTAGCGATTACCGTGACTTACGACGTGCGAATATGACGTACGGCAGCTGGAAATCAGCCTTCAATCGCAATCTGATGCTTGGTCTCAACCTGCTGCTGCGCTTCGGGCTTCGGCATTTCCAGGCACAGGGTGCCGTCCTTGTAGCTGGCGTGAATGTCGGAATCCTTCACGTCCTCGCCAACGTAGAAGCTACGAGAGCAAGAGCCGGCGTAGCGTTCGCGACGCAGCCAGCGGCCGTTGTCGTCCTTGTCCTCGTGCGAGCTGTTGCGATGCGCGGAAACGGTCAGATAGCCGTTCTGCAGGTCCAGCGAAATGTCGTCCTTCTTGAAGCCAGGCATGTCGATGTCGACCATGTAGCCCTTGTCGGTCTCACGCACATCGGTGCTCATCATGCCTGCGGACATGTTCGGATCGCATGCGGCTGCGCGGTCCATGTTGCGCCAACCCTCGAAGAACGGATCGTCGAACAGATCGGAGAACATCGTGTCATTCATCAAAGCCGGAAACATTGCCATAATCGGTACTCCTTAAGCAAATGCGCGTTCTGTGCGCGGAGTAATGCGGCTTGGCAGCCGGCCGTGCGATTATCGCTGCGGCGTCACCATCCAGCGAGACCGGCGACCGGGTTCGTTGCCGCATCCGGAACCCTCCCGGGCTCCTGACCTTGACCTTTCACTTCACCCAACTCTTCCGTGTCCTGCTCATTCCGCGATTATGCTCACAGTGAAATACCGGGAAATGCTTGCGATTGCGTGCGCGGAAAAGTCGTACGGCGAATTTCGTTTTTCTTCAGAATCGGACGCATGGGATTGGTCTGCAATGCGTTACGTATCTGTTTTTCCAACCGGTCACGTGAAGTGTGGTTTTGGGTGGCTATGTGTTCGATTCTGCCGAATTGGTTATTCGGATTGTGTTTTCTGGAGAATCGGACATTTGTGGTGCTGGTTTTGGGTTTGGATGTCCGTTTGTCTGTTTCTGCTGAGATAGCTGGGCTTTCGGCGCATTTTTAGTACTTTTTTTGTCACATTTCATACGTTTTGGATAAAGCAAAAGGGCTAGAATCGTTGGATTCCAGCCCTTTTCGGCCCGTGCGAGCGGGGGGAGTTGAACCCCCACGAGCATACACTCACTGCCACCTGAAGACAGCGCGTCTACCATTCCGCCACGCTCGCAGACAATCGACTAATTTACACCTTTACTATCTGTGGCACAAATCGGCGTGTCGCACCGCCGTATTCGCAAAGCGAATGCACAAAGCGGTGCGACGCGAGGAGGGAGGAGGCCCTGTGGACCTCCAGACGATGGAGCCATCCTTTGTTCAAAAAGCCGCGTTTGCGTAGCAAATGCTCAAGCCCCGCGACTTCCATCCAGCTCCTCTGGCTCAGCCCTTCGAACCGTTCTCGTAGAACTTGGCGAGTGTCTCGTCGCGGAATTCGTTGAAATAGCCGCCGTCGATCGATGCTCGGATATCGTCGAGCAGCTTCACGAAGAAGTGCTCGTTGTGGATCGTCGCCAGCGTGAAACCGTTGAATTCGCGGGCGCGCAGCGCGTGGTCCACGTACGCGCGCGAATAATGCGTGCAGGTGTAGCAGTCGCAGCCCTCCTCAAGTGGGCCGAAATCGTGCTTGAACTGCGCGCGCTTGATGTTGTAGCGTCCGTGACGCGTGAAAATCGCGCCGTTTCGGCCGCAACGGGCGGG
>OKUG01000558.1_pt1 | contig 12628 bp, 10 predicted proteins | sample 1606721 | NCBI WGS metagenome assembly OKUG01 (sample SAMEA3882539, study PRJEB24775) | human gut metagenome | biome: human-associated habitat; feature: intestine environment; material: feces | place: Netherlands | collected 2009/2010
TGGATGAAAAGAAAAGACAGGTATGGCGCTTCGTCATTCAGACCGCCATCTCGATTCTCACGGCCATTGCCACGGCCCTTGGCGTGACGAGCTGCATGTCGGTAGTGTAGTTACGATACAAAATCCCCTCCAAGACACACATCTTGGAGGGGAGTATAAGGGCCAGTGCGGCGTTTCTCGCGCAGGATATTGTCGGTCTTTGCGTCTGTTGTGTTGGTCAGAACTTTCGCCAGCGCAGTCCCAGATCTTCCGCCAGCGCAGTCTCAGAACTTCCACCAGCGTTTTTTCGGCTGCGGTTCGTCCTCCTCCCAGGGCGAGGGAGCGGGGGAGATGTAGTCCTGCCAGGTCTTCCCGTTGTGGATCATGTCGTAGATGCGTCCCCAGTCGGGGAGTCCGCCGAGGTTGCGGTCGTCGATGAAGAGGTCGGCCTTGATTTTGCGGGAGTAGTTTCTGTTTCTCTCCTGCGTGTCGGTGACGGGTTCGTCCATGTTGGCGGCATAGAAATCCACGCCCCGCTCATGACACCAGTCGAGAGCCTCTTGGAGCAGCGTGCCCTCGCGGACGCTCCACAGGATGAGCTGGTGGCCCTCCTTGATGAGCGTGCGGAGCGTCTGAATGGCGAAGGGGATCTCCTTGCCGATCTTCGGGTAGCGGTGCTCCACGATCGTCCCGTCGAAGTCAACAGCTATTATCATAGTGATAGTTGGGAAATGATGGTTGATATTTTGGGGTTACTCTCCGGCCAGCTGGATCAGATACTGGCCGTAGCCGTTCTTCGCCATGGGCTGCGCCTCGGCCAGCAGCTGCTCGCGCGAGATCCATCCCTTCTGGTAGGCTATCTCTTCGAGACAGGCCACCTTCAGCCCCTGCCGCTTCTCGATACACTCGATGAAGGTGCTGGCCTCCGAGAGGCTGTCGTGGGTGCCCGTGTCGAGCCAGGCGAAGCCGCGCTGCAGCGTCTGCACCTTGAGTTGTCCGCGGCGCAGATACTCCTGGTTGACGGAGGTGATCTCCAGTTCGCCGCGCTTGCTGGGCTTGATGTGCTTGGCGATCTCCACCACGCTGTTGGGATAGAAGTAGAGGCCCACGACGGCGTAGTTGCTCTTCGGATGGGCCGGTTTCTCCTCGATGCTGAGGCAGTTGCCCTCGCCGTCAAACTCCGCCACGCCATAGCGCTCCGGGTCGTTGACATAATATCCGAAGACGGTCGCCTTGTCCTCAGCCTCTGCATTGCGCACGCTCTCCTGGAGCAGCCCCGTGAAGCCCGCGCCGTAGAAGATGTTGTCGCCCAGGACGAGGCAGACGCTGTCCTGGCCCACAAACTCCTCGCCGATGATGAAAGCCTGGGCCAGGCCGTCGGGACTAGGCTGCTCGGCATAGCTGAAGTGCACACCCAGTTGGCTGCCATCGCCCAGCAGACGGCGGAAGCCCGGCAGGTCGTGGGGCGTGGAGATGATGAGGATGTCGCGGATGCCGGCGAGCATCAGCGCCGAGACGGGATAATAGATCATCGGCTTGTCATATATGGGGATGAGCTGCTTGCTGATGCCCTTGGTGATGGGGTAGAGGCGGGTGCCGGATCCGCCAGCCAAAACGATTCCTTTCATGTTGTCTTTTGTTTACTGAAAAATACCTGCGCACGCCGGGCCCGCCGTGTCGGCGCAAGAACCTGCGAAGGGTGCGTCAAAAGGCTGGGCGTGCGTCAAAATATCGATATACGGCGCAAAGTTAAGCATTATTTTCAAAAATCTCGCCCTCTGAGATAGATAAAAAGGGCATAAGTATCATTTTTCTTGTTTTATTTCACTAACTTTGCAAGCGAATAGGCGATAGCGGCCTGTTTGATCAGAAAAAAAGTAACATAGGACAATGAGTTTTATATCACGATTATTCCATAAGGAAGAGCCCAAGACGGGCGGGATGGAAGACTACATGACGCTCGTGCGCGTCTATTTCCAGTCGGCCATCGCCTCGCAAGTCGGCATCACCAACCTGGCCATGCTGCCCGACCTGCGTGCCTTCAAATCCACGTTTCATGTGGCGACGGTCAACAACAAGCTCGGACTGGGTGAGAAGGCCTACTGCAAGAAGATGATGCAGAGCATCTATCAGACCGAAGACGACTTCTTCGACGAGGTCGATAAGAGCATCCGCAAAAACTGCCGCAAGATGCAGGACGTGCAGATGTTCATGTACCAGTTTCAGGGCTTTAGCCAGGAGCTGATGATGCTCGTCGGCAGCCTGATGAAGTTCAAGCTCCGCGTGCCCAGCATCTTCCGCAAGACCCTCTACACGATGACGGCGGCCACGGTCAACGACATCTTCGACAAGAACGACTTCACCGACCCCTCGGTGGTCAAGTCGGTGATGGCCGTCAGAAAGTATGACGCCCGACTCGGCTTCAGCCGCAAGTGGATCAGCGACTTCATCTTCCAGGTGGTGATGCTGGCCAAGAAGGAGCGCAAACCCAAGGACGAGGCCGCGGAGAAGTAGGCGTCGCCCCAAAGGATCAAAGTCACCGAATTTATCAGTAATAGAAACAAAAGGATCAAAATATTTGCTTGAATAAAAACATTAACGTAAATTTGTAGCCAAAATGTAGTCATTATGGATGCCAACGAACAACTTCTCAACACCTTCTCTACCCGTGTGCGGCAGATGATTCTCCATTACCAAAGGGTCTGCGAGGAGAACGCGGCGCTCAAGGCGGACGTGGCGGAGCGTGAGGGAAGAATCGCCGAGCTGGAGAGACAGCTCGACCAGGCACAGAAGGACTACAATGCCCTGATGACGGCGCGCATGATCGAGATCTCCGACACCGATATGGAGTCGGCACAGAAGCGCATCGCCAAGCTCATCAGGGAGGTCAACAGATGTATCACCCTCTTGAGTGAGCAATAGAGCGAAAGCGATGGAAGAGAAACTGCGTATCAAGCTCCATTTGTACGAGACCGACCTGATGGTCAACGTGCCCCGCGAGGAGGAGCAATACTACCGGGCCGCGGCCAAGCAGGTGACGGAGACGGTCAACACCTATGCCAAGATCTATCAAGGCAAGAAGACCCACAACGACGTCATGTACATGGCCATGCTCGACCTGGCGCTGCGCTCCAACAAGCTCGCCGCGCTCAACGACACGCAGCCCTTCATGGAGCTGATCGCCAAGCTGACGCAAGAGATCGAGGAGGTGATGCCGGACAAGGTGTGATAAAAAAAGAACAACATTAATACATGGTAGAAATAATCATTGCAGTCGTGGCTCTGGCAATCGGAGGCGGCATCGGATATGCTATTTTCAGATATGTTCTCAAGGGACAGTATCAAGAGGTGATGGACAAGGCGCGCAAGGACGCCGAGGTAGTGAAGGAGAAGAAGCTCCTGGAGGTGAAGGAGAAATTCCTCAACAAGAAGAGCGAGCTGGAGAAGGAGGTGCAGCAGCGCAACCAGCGCATCCAGCAGAGTGAGAACAGACTGAAGCAGCGCGAGCTCAACCTCAACCAGCGTCAGGAGGAGATCAGCCGCCGTCGCCAGGACGTGGAACAGCAGCAGCAGCGCCTCGACAACGAGAAGAAGATGCTGCAGGTGCGCCATCAGGAGCTCGACAAGATGCAGGAGCAGGAGCGCGAGAAGCTCGAGGAGCTCTCAGGACTGAGCGCCGAGGAGGCCAAGACGCGCCTCGTGGAGAGCATGAAGGACCAGGCGCGCCTCGACGCCGCCAGCTACGTCAACGAGATTGTGGACGAGGCCAAGCTCAACGCCAACCAGCAGGCCAAGAAGATCGTCATACAGACCATACAGCGCGTGGCCACGGAGACGGCCATCGAAAACAGCGTCAGCGTATTCCATATCGAAAACGACGAGGTGAAGGGTCGCATCATCGGCCGCGAGGGCCGCAACATCCGCGCCCTGGAGGCTGCCTGCGGCGTCGAGATCGTCGTCGATGACACCCCCGAGGCCATCGTCATCTCCGCCTTCGACCCCATCCGCCGCGAGGTCTGCCGCCTGGCCCTCCACCAGCTCGTGGCCGACGGCCGCATCCACCCCGCCCGCATCGAGGAGGTGGTCTCCAAGGTGAAGAAGCAGCTCGACTCCGAGGTAGTGGAGACGGGAAAGCGCACGGCCATCGACCTCGGTATCCATGGTCTCCATCCCGAACTGGTGCGCATCATCGGCAAGATGAAGTATCGCTCCTCCTACGGACAGAACCTGCTGCAGCACGCCCGCGAGACGGCCAACCTGAGCGCCGTCATGGCTGCCGAGCTGGGTCTCAACCCGAAGAAGGCCAAGCGTGCCGGATTGCTCCACGATATCGGCAAGGTGCCCGACGAGGAGACCGACCTGCCCCACGCGCTCTATGGCGCCAAGCTCGCCGAGAAATATAAAGAGAAGGCTGACATCGTCAACGCCATCGCCGCCCACCACGACGAGGTGGAGATGACGACGCTGCTGGCGCCCATCGTCCAGGTCTGCGACGCCATCTCGGGTGCAAGACCGGGCGCAAGACGCGAAATCGTGGAGGCCTACATCAAGCGTCTCAACGACCTCGAGGCCACGGCGATGAGTTATCCGGGCGTGGTCAAGACCTACGCCATCCAGGCCGGTCGCGAGCTCCGCGTGATCGTCGGTGCCGACAAGATGACGGACGACGAGGCCGAGAAGCTCTCCGGCGAGATTGCCACGAAGATCCAAAACGAGATGACGTATCCGGGACAGGTGAAGATCACCGTGATCCGCGAGGTGCGCAGCGTGGCCTACGCCAAGTAGAAACAAGAAGAAAGAAGTACGAACACGATCTGCCGCTCCTTCTCCCTTTCCTGGGGGGAGGGAGCGGTAGTCATATCAAAACGGTTCTTATATAAATACGCTTCCCATAGTTGCTCGGCTCTCATATAAGTTCGGTTCTCATAGGAGCGTGGCTGATAAAAAAAGGGGGGACTTGCCCACCATCTCGGCGGATGGTACGGGCAAGTCCCCCTGTTCTTTTATATTAGGAGGCGCCTCCCTCATTATCGGAAGGCGCTTCCCATTTATAGTAGGCGTGTGTCTCCTTGGATCCTACTCCCACTCGATCGTTGCGGGCGGCTTGGAGGAGATGTCGTAGCAGACGCGGTTGACTCCCTTCACCTTGTTGATGATCTCGTTGGAGACCTTGGCCATGAAGTCGTAGGGCAGGTGGGCCCAGTCGGCCGTCATGGCGTCGGTGCTCGTCACGGCACGCAGGGCCACGGGATGCTCGTAGGTGCGCTCGTCGCCCATCACGCCCACGGAGCGGACGGTGGAGAGGAGGATGGTGCCCGCCTGCCAGATCTGGTCGTAGAGCGAGATCTCGATTTCGCCGTTCTGCATGTCGGCAGGGACGCCGGCAGCCAGCACACGGCGAGCCTCCTCGCCGCTGAGCCGCACCTTGTACTCACGCAGGCCACGGATGTAGATGTCGTCGGCATCCTGGAGGATGCGCACCTTCTCGGGCGTGATGTCGCCCAGGATGCGGACGGCGAGGCCCGGACCCGGGAAGGGATGGCGCGTGATGAGGTGCTCGGGCATACCCATAGAGCGGCCCACGCGGCGCACCTCGTCCTTGAAGAGCCACTTCAGCGGCTCACAGAGCTGGAGGTTCATCTCCTTGGGCAGGCCGCCGACGTTGTGGTGGCTCTTGATGACCTTGCCCGTGATGTTGAGACTCTCGATGCGGTCGGGATAGATCGTGCCCTGGGCGAGCCACTTCGCACCCGTCTGCTTCTTGGCCTCGGCATTGAAGACCTCGACGAAGTCGCGGCCGATGATCTTGCGCTTCTGCTCGGGGTCGGTGACGCCAGCGAGGTCGGCGAAGAACTTTTCGGAGGCATCGACACCGATGACGTTGAGACCAAGACACTTGTAGTCCTCCATGACGTCGCGGAACTCATTCTTGCGGAGCATGCCGTGATCGACGAAGATGCAGGTGAGGTTTTGGCCGATGGCTTTGTGGAGAAGGACGGCGGCCACGCTCGAATCGACGCCGCCCGAGAGGCCGAGGATCACCTTGTCGTCGCCCAACTGTGCCTTGAGTTCGGCCACGGTGGTCTCGACGAAGGAGTCGGCGCTCCAGTCCTGCTTGCTGCCGCAGATATCGACCACGAAATTGCGCAGCAACTGGCTACCCTGGAGCGTGTGGAACACCTCGGGGTGGAACTGCACGGCCCAGACGGGCTGCTTCGTGGAGGCATAGGCGGCGAAGCGCACGTTGGCCGTAGAGGCGATGCACTGGCAGTCCGCGGGGATGGCCGTGATGGTGTCGCCATGGCTCATCCACACCTGCGACTGGGGCTCGAAACCCTTGAAGAGGGGATTGCTGGCCTCGAAGTGCTCCAGGTTGGCGCGGCCATACTCGCGACTGTCGGCGGCCTCCACCTTACCCCCATTGGTATGGGCGATAAACTGTGCGCCGTAGCAGATGCCGAGCACGGGGATCTTGCCGACAAACTGCGTGAGATCTACCTTGAAAGCCTCGGGGTCGTGGACCGAATAGGGCGATCCCGAGAGGATGACGCCGATGACGGAGGGGTCGTCCTTGGGAAACTTGTTGTAGGGCAGGATCTCGCAGAAGGTGTCCAGCTCGCGGACGCGGCGGCCGATAAGCTGCGTGGTCTGTGAACCGAAGTCCAAAATGATAATCTTCTGTTGCATAATCTATTGATATTATGATCTTGATGTTCGATGATAGAAAGTGGGTCCGCCGGGGGCGGCGTCTCTTAGGAGAGCACCGTGAGGCGGGCAAACTTCAGCAGGAGTTTTTTCACGCCTACGTTGGCGAACTCCACCGTGGCCTTGGCGTCATCGCCGCCCCCCGTGAGTGCCACGACCTGGCCTCGTCCGAAGCGCGGGTGCTCCACCTGCGATCCCACGTGGATCGATCCTGAGGCAGGGGAGGCGCCTTGTGGACGAGAGACGGGCTGCGCACGCCCGCCGCTGGTCAGCGCAGAGTCGAGGCGCCGCCAGTTGCCACCCTCGCGCAGAAGTTGCTGGCGCGTGCGCGGCGAGAGCGGATCGACGGCAGGCTCGGGTCGGCGCGGCTGCGTGATCTTCGGTTGCGGTTCGGCACGAAACTGCGAGGCGACGGGCTTGCTGTTCTGCCACCGCGACGACTGCTGTGACCGGAAGTTGTCGTCCCAGGACTTGTTGCCCGTAGAGGATCGGCGGAAGTTGTCGCCACCCTGCGACTGGCGGAAGCCGCCCGAGGAGGCAGGACTGTCGCCCTGCTGCGTCAGATAGTGCGGGTCGATGTCGTTGATGAAGCGGCTCGGACTGTCAAACTGCATGGATCCGAAGCGGAAGCGGTTTTGGGCGTTGGTGATGATGCAGCGGCGCTCGGCGCGCGTGATGGCGACGTAGAGCAGGCGCCGCTCCTCCTCCAGTCCGCGTCCCGTGTCGGAGGCCATGGGAGAGGGAAAAATGTTCTCCTCCAGTCCGACGACGAAGACGTTGGCAAACTCCAGGCCCTTGGAGGCGTGGACGGTCATGAGCTTCACCTTGGGCGTGTCGTCGTCCTTGCGGTCCTGGTCGGTGATGAGGGCCACCTCCTGGAGGTAGTCGGCGAGCATGACCTGGTCGCCCGTCTCCTTGCCCTCCTCGACGAAGGCCTGCATGGCGGCGAGAAACTCCTCCAAGTTCTCCTGCTTGGAGACGGACTCGGGGTCGAGGTTCTTGTAGAGCTCGGCGTAGAGGCCGCTCTCCTTGACGATCTCGCGGCCCGTCTCGAAGGCGTCCTTCTCCGTGGCCACGGCAGCAAACCGATCGATGAGCTCGCGAAAAGCGATGAGTTTCGACAGGGCGGCCTTGCCCAGGCCCGTGGCGTGCTGGCCGGGGTGGCTGATCACCTCCCAGAGGCTCACGCCGTCCTCCGAGGCGCAGTCGATGAGGCGCTGCAGCGTCGTGTTGCCGATGCCGCGGGCGGGATAGTTGATGATGCGGCGCAGGGCCTCGCCGTCGTCGGGATTGACGACCAGGCGGAAGTAGGCCAGGATGTCCTTGATCTCCTTGCGCTGGTAGAAGGACAGTCCGCCGTATATTATATAAGGTATGGCCCGCTTGCGCAGTTCGTCCTCGAAACTGCGGCTCTGGGCGTTGGTGCGGTAGAGGATGGCGAAGGCGTCATACTCGCAGCCGTCCTGGCGCTTGATGCGGTCTATCTCCTTGGCTACCACCATGGCCTCCTCCTTGTCGCTGTAGCAGGGGTGGTAGAGGATGCGGTCGCCCTCGGCCTCCTCGGAATAGACCTCCTTGGCGATCTGCCGCCGGTTGTGCTTCATGAGCGAGCTGGCCGCACTGACGATGTTGCGCGTGGAGCGGTAGTTGCGCTCCAGCTTGAAGAGGCGGGTGTCGGGAAACTTCTTCTGGAAGTCGAGGATGTTGTCGATGTTGGCGCCGCGGAAAGAGTAGATGCTCTGGTAGTCGTCGCCGACGACACAGACGCGCTGGTGGCCTTCCGAGAGCAGTTGCACGATGCTGACCTGTACGGCGTTGGTGTCCTGGTACTCATCGACCAGGATGTAGCGGAAGAGGCTGGCGTACTTGCGCCGCGTCTCGGGATGGTCGCGCAGGAGGAGGAAGGTGTTGACCAGCAGGTCGTCGAAGTCCATGGCGTTGGCCTGGAAGAGGCGGGCCTGGTAGGCGGCGTAGATCTTGGCGATCGACGGCATACGTTGCTCTCGGTCGCGCTGGCAGGCGGCCTGGTCGTTGGCATACTGGGCGGGGAGGATGAGGTGGTTCTTCGCCATGGAGATGCGACCCGCCACCGTGGCGGGCTTATAGACCTTGTCGTCGAGGCCCAGTTCCTTGAGGATCAACTTGATCAGGCTCCGCGAGTCGCTGTCGTCGTAGATGGTGAAGTTGGGCTGGTAGCCCAGCGTTTGGCCCTCCTTGCGCAGGAGGCGCGAGAAGATGGAGTGGAACGTGCCCATATAGAGTCGGCGGGCGCGCTCGTCGCCCACGATCTGAGCCACGCGCTCCTTCATCTCCCGTGCGGCCTTGTTGGTGAAGGTCAGGGCCAGGATGTTCCAGGGGTCCAGGCCCGTCGTGAGAAGGTAGGCTATCTTGTAGGTCAGGACGCGGGTCTTGCCCGATCCTGCGCCGGCTATCACCAGCGAGGGGCCGTCGCAATAGGTCACGGCTTCGCGCTGGCTGTCGTTGAGTTGGGATAATATCTCGTGCTGCTGGTCGCTCATGGGGAGATGGTGCTTGGTTGGTGTAGGATGTGTGATGGGGTGGCTACCGCCTCATGTCAAAAGCGGGGATGAAGGTCATCTGATGCATGATCTGTCGCTGGCGCTTCCGCATGTAGGGCGAGGGCGTCTTGCTACTGTATCTTCGGGGGTTGGGGAGCGTGGCGGCTATCAGTGCGCAGTCGGCGCGCGTGAGGTTGTAGGCGTTGATGCCGAAGTGTTGCTCGGCCACGGCCTCCACGCCGTAGATGCCGTCGCCCATCTCGATGGAGTTGAGATAGACCTCCATGATGCGCTGCTTGCCCCAAAGAGTCTCGATGAGGAAAGTGAAGTAGGCCTCCAGGCCCTTGCGCAGCCACGAGCGGCCCTGCCACAGAAACACGTTCTTGGCCGTCTGCTGCGAGATGGTGCTGCCGCCACGCAGCCGCTTGCCGTCGTCGAGGTGCTCCAGGGCGGCCTGCTCGATGGCTTTGTAGTCGAAGCCGTGGTGCTCCATGAAGCGCTGGTCCTCGCTGGCAATCACCGCCACGGGCATGGAGCGCGCCATACGCTCCAGCGGAATCCACTCGTGGTGGAGACGGACGGAACGGCCATCGGCGATCTGTTCGAAGCAACGCGTGAGCATAAGCGGCGTGAAATAGACCGGCACAAAGCGATAGGCCACCACCGCGAGCAGCGAGGAGGCGAAGAGCAAGGCCAGGGTCAGACGGACTATCTTGAATATCTTTTTCACCATATACGTTTGCAAAGGTACAAAGAAAAAAGCAAATGGATATAGACGCGTTCTAAAAAATGGGGAAAAAATGGTTTGCCTTTTGGCTATGTACGGAAAAAGCCGTAACTTTGCATCTTAGAATAATAATTAGCATCCATATAATGAAGATTTCATACAAATGGTTGAAAGAGTACGTCGATTTCGACCTGACACCGCAGCAGGTGGCAGAGGCATTGACCTCCACGGGTCTCGAAGTGGGCGGACTGGACGAAGTACAGGCCATCCCTGGTGGGCTGAAGGGTCTGTTTGTAGGTAAAGTGTTGACGTGTGTCGCCCATCCCAATAGCGACCACCTCCATATCACGACGGTGGATCTGGGCAAGGAGGCTCCTCAGCAGATTGTCTGTGGCGCACCCAATGTGGCCGAGGGCCAGAAGGTGATCGTGGCCGACCTGGGCTGCGTCCTCTACGACGGAGACAAGAGCTTCACCATCAAGCGGTCGAAGCTGCGCGGCGTGGAGTCGCTCGGTATGATCTGCGCAGAGGACGAGATCGGTGTGGGTCACTCACACGACGGTATCATTGTCCTGCCCGAGGATGCGCCCGTGGGACAGCCTGCCGCCGAGTACTACCATTTGGAGAGCGACTGGGTGATCGATATCGACATCACGGCCAACCGCGCCGACTGCCAGAGTGTGCTCGGCATTGCGCGCGAGGTTGCAGCAGTGCTGAACAAGCCCCTCAAGATGCCCGCCACTGACTACACGGTCAGCGACTATGTTGATTCGCGCCTGTCCATCAGCGTCGAGGCCGAGGATCTCTGCCCGCGCTACATTGGCCATTATGTCCGCAACATCACGCCGGGCGAGTCCCCTCGCTGGATGCGCCGTCAGCTGGCCCTGTGCGGTCTGCGCAGCATCTCCAACGTCGTTGACATCACGAACTATGTCATGCTGGAGATTGGCCAGCCCATGCACGCCTTCGACATGGACACGCTGGAAAGCTGCCAGATCCTCGTCCGCCGCGCCAAAGACGGCGAGAAGATCACAACGCTGGACGAAAAAGAGTTCACCCTGACGCCCAACAACCTCGTCATCTGCGACGGCTCCAAGCCCGTTGCGCTGGCGGGTGTCATGGGCGGCCTGAACAGCGAAATTAAAGATACCACCACCCAGCTGCTGTTTGAGAGCGCCAAGTTCGCCCGCGACAACATCCGCAAGACGGCCCGCGGCCTCGGGCAGAACACCGACGCCTCCAGCCATTACGAGAAGGGTATCTCCGAGTACACCACCGAGCTTGGCATGGCCCGTGCCCTGCACCTGATTCAGGAGCTGGGCTGCGGCGAGGTTACCTCCACCCATTTTGACTGTTCTGCCGGTGCCCCGCGTGAGGGCAAGCGCTTCACGGCCAAGGTCAGCGGCATCAATGCCATCCTCGGCATCACTGTGCCCACCGATGTGATTCTGGACATCCTGAACCGCCTGCAGTTCGAGGTCAAACTCGAAGCCGACGGCGACACGATGCAGGTCGCCGCGCCCCGCTGGCGTGAGGACATCGAGGTCGGTGAGCCCGACCTGGCCGAGGAGGTCATCCGCGAGTACGGCTATGAACACATCGTCCCCACCTTCCTGAAGGCTGCCACCGTCACCACCGGCGGCCTGACCGCCGAGCAGAAGGCGCAGGCCAAGGCCAAGCGCACCATGTGTGCCCAGGGCTTTTACGAGGCCGAGACGCTGGCCTTCTACGCCGACGCTGACCTCGACATGCTGCACATTGCCGCTGACGCGCCGGAGCGCAAGGTCATCCGTATCCTGAACCCCATTTCCTCCCATCTGACCATCATGCGCCCGCTGCTGGCACCGTCCCTGCTGAATGTCGTCGTTGACAACCTGCGCAAGTGCAACGCCGAGGGCCGTCTGTTCGAGATGTCCAACATCTACATCCCGAAGCAGCTGCCAGTCACTGAACTGCCCGAGGAGCGTCTGCATCTGGGCTTTGCTGCCTGGGGTAGTGAGGAGGACTTCTTCGCAGTCAAGGGTGCTGTCGAGAGCTTCGGCGCTGCGTTCGGCGTCGAGCTGACCGTCGAGCGCGCGACGGACGTTGCCTGGCTGCACCCCGGTATTGCCGCTTATATCCTGTGCAAGGGCGAGCGCGTCGGTGTCTTTGGCAAGCTGGCTAATGATGTGACAAGCGAGCTTAAGCTGCCCAAGGACAGCCGCGCCAACCTGAACATCTATCTGGGCGAGATCGACTGGGTCGCGTTCCACGCACTGGTCCCCGCTGCCATCCACTACCAGCCCATCCCCGAGTTTGCCCCGGTCCAGCGTGATCTGGCGCTCGTCGCCCCCGAGAGCATGGAGTGCGGCACCCTCGTCACCGAGATGCAGCGTGCCTGCAAGCAGCTGACCAAGGTCGAGCTGTTCGACATCTACCGCGGCGAAAAGCTCGGCGCGGACAAGAAGAGCATGGCGTTCAGCCTGTCCTTCCAGCCCGCTGACAAGCCGCTGACCCCCGATGAGATCGACCGTTTCGTCAAGAAAATTCTCGGCAACCTGAAGTTCAAGCTCGGCATCGAGATCCGCGAGTAACCTGTTTTTGCTGTCCGTCCTGCGCCGCACGGTGCGGGACGGATATTTTTTACAGATTTTTGTGTGATATTTCCCTTGTCTTTTTGCCGCGCAGGTCGTATAGTAAAGGCAATACCGCATAATTC
>OKUG01000574.1_pt1 | contig 12314 bp, 10 predicted proteins | sample 1606721 | NCBI WGS metagenome assembly OKUG01 (sample SAMEA3882539, study PRJEB24775) | human gut metagenome | biome: human-associated habitat; feature: intestine environment; material: feces | place: Netherlands | collected 2009/2010
AAGTCGGGAAGCGTATCGAAACCGGATTACGAGCTTGCCTGGTCGAATTACAAGCAGTGCGTGACCAGCTATGGGTATACGACACCGGTGCTCAGGCAGTTCTCCAATGGCCTGTACATGATCGCCATGCGGGATACCACCGGCATGAGCGACCAACAGCGCAAGAAGTTCAACGAGGATGAGAACAAATGCTATAACACTGAAGTCATTGCGGTGACCGGTGTATACCAGATGCAGATCGGCAATCCCGGCATGCTTTCCGATGGCGACCAGGCCATGGTCGATTGCCTGCATAAGGCCGGTATCGTGCCGAAAAACTACGACAAGGAAGCGTACAAGAAGGATCTGGACGCGCACGCCAAAAACCAGCCCACCACAGTGGATTTCTCAAACGCGGAAATGCAAAGCTGTTGGGTGGCGAACGGCGCGTCGTTCGGAGACGTCAATGACACCGATCAGTGGAAGCCGCTCGGCTGACCACCGTGTTCCCCGTCATGCATCAGCAGACGACCGTAAGCCCTGCATGATTTGGAATCGTGCGGAACGGAAACGTTCATGCGCGTTGGGTGGCATAGAACTTGCGTTCCTGCGCCACGAACGGACGCAGCATGGTGGTAGTGGCGATCGCGCATAGCAGGAACAGCGCGCCAACCGGGCCAAGCCATGTCAGTCCGAAATGTCCGTTGACCAGACCGCCGACCGCGGAACCAAGCGCGATGCCGATGTTGAACGACATGGAATTGAGCGACGCGGCCAAGTTGAGCGATCCCGGGTGCGATTGTGAGGCGACATCCATATACAGCACCTGTGACGCGGAATTCTGCAGATACATGAACATGCCGAGTACCACGAGCAGCAACGCGCCGTATACCGGCACCCAATGCGCCACGACGAGCGACGCCATAAGCACCGCGTGCGCGCAGTAGATGGGACGGATGTGCGTCAGCGGCTCCACTCCCCTGCCACGGTCGGCCAGTTTGCCGCCATACAGGTTGCTCCACAGGCATGCCGCGCCGAAAATCACCAGTCCGACGCTCAGGTACTGTTCCGGCACATGAACTTCGTCGCGCATGATCGGCGTCAGATACGTGTAGAAGACATAGCTGGCGGCCGCGCCGAACACCACGGTGAGCACACCAAGCTGGATACGACGGTCGAAGAACAGGCGGAACTGCGGCAGGAAGCCGATTTTCACGATGTGGCTGTTGCGCGGCAGCGCCACGACCATACCGACGATGAGCATAATGGTGAGCACGTTAATGATATGGAACGCCCAACGCCAGCCGAACGTGTTGGCCACCCATGTGCCGACCGGCACGCCGACCACGGATGCGATGGAGAAGCCGGAGAACACCCATGCGATGAATTTCGTGCGGAATTTGTCCGTCGTCACGTCGGGCGCATACGTCATGGCCACGGCCACCAAAGTGCCGGACACCAACGCGATCATGATGCGCGCCACCACCAGCACCGCGTAATTGGGTGCGAACGCGCACAGGAGATTACCGGCAAGGAATATGCCGATCAGCGTCAGATGAGTGGCGAATCGCGGGAACCGCGCCGACAGCGCCGAGCCGAGCGGCGTGACGGGCGCGTACACGAACGCGAACAACGACACCAGATTGCCGACCGTCACCTCCGATATCTTCAGATCGGCTGCGATGTCGGGCAGGATGCCCACCACGATGAATTCACTCATGCCAAGCATGAAACTCGAGGCGATCAGGATAAGCACCGGAAGATTGAAGAACCGTTCCTTTGCCATGCCGCATCTCCCTTCCACACCGGGACATCAATCGATTGACGTAACCAATCCGAGGCAACATTATGCCATGCGCGATACAATATGACGCACGATGACACGCAAGACGAACAGCACGCGCAAAGCACGGAAAACCCGCAATCGCAAGCCCCTCAATCTCAAGAATCTCCGCACCATGTGGCGGAAGGCGAATCCCATCGCACGCATCGGCATGGTCGCCACCGCGACCGTGGCAGCGATCGCGGCGATCGCCATCATCGTGGGGGCGGTGCGCTTCATCGGCTGGCGCGTGCAGGTGAACGAGGCGCTCACCGCGCAAAGCCAGTCGCAGTCGCAATACGACTTCAATCCCGGCAACATCATTTCCGACGGCACGTTCTTCAACGGCAATGCGTTGAGCGAGCAGCAGGTCAGCACCATCATCGAACAGCAGGGCGTGGCCTGCAGTGGCGAACGATGCCTGAAGTCCATGACGTTCAGCACCGAATCGCAGTCCGCGGACGAATATTGCCAGGCTTATGATGGTGGCCCGAACGAAAGCGCGGCGGCGATTGTCTACAAGGCGGGCAAGGCATGCGGCATCAGCCAGAAGGTGCTGCTCACCGTGTTGCAAAAGGAGCAGCATCTGCTCACGGCCACCAATCCAAACGATTTCCAATTCAAAGCGGCGATGGGCCTGAGCTGCCCGGATGATGCGAACTGCGACCCCACCTATGCCGGCTTCTTCAAACAGGTGTACGGCGCGGCCAAACGGTACCAGTACTATATTCGGCACGAGGGACGCTACGGCTACCATGCCGGACGGCTCAATTACATCCAGTACAATCCAAATGCCAGCTGCGGCGGCAGCAACGTGTACATCGAGAACCGAGCGACCGCGCTGCTGTACATATACACCCCGTATCAGCCGAATGCCGCGGCGCTCGAAGCGGGGGCCGAACGAGGCCGCGCTGAAGGCCGGCGCAGGCGAAGGCGACGCGTGCTCGACGTACGGCAACCGCAATTTCGCGATTATCTACCATTCGATGTTCGGCAGCCCGCGAGGCTGATGCATCCCAATGAGGATATGCCGTTCGAGCATATCCTCGACCAGTCCGACACCGATTCCCCGTGGCCTTTCCGCCATAGACGTGTGCGAAACGCACGAGCAAGGCCGCCGCCCGGTTTATGTTCCGGACGGCGGCCTCGTGTATGACGTTTTTTCTATCGATGGTCCGCGATCACAGCTTCGGCAGATACTTCTTCAGCTCGAACGGGGTGACCTGCTTGCGGTACTCATCCCATTCCTGATGCTTGTTGCGCAGGAAGTATTCGAACGCATGCTCGCCGAGCACATCCGCCACGAAGTCGGATTTCTCCATGATCTTCAGAGCCTCGTCAAGCGATTCCGGCAGCGGCTGGATGCCCATGGCCTGGCCACACGTCGTCGCTGGTGGGCTCGCCCAGCTGCATCTGCTTGTCGATGCCGTCGAGACCGGCTGCGAGCAGCACGGAATACGCGAGGTACGGATTGGCGACCGGGTCGAGTGCGCGGAATTCCATACGTGCGGAATTGCCTTTGCCGGGCTTGTACTGCGGGATGCGCAGCAACGCGGAGCGATTGTTGTGGCCCCAGCAGATATAGCTCGGCGCCTCGGCACCGCCCCACAGCCTCTTGTAGGAGTTGACGTACTGGTCGGTGACCGCGCAGATCTCGGCCGCGTGGTACAGGATGCCGGCCGCGAACTGTCGTGCGGTGACGGACATGTTGAATTCCTGCCCGGCCTCGTAGAACGCGTTGGCGTCACCTTCGAACAGGCTCAAGTGCGTGTGCATGCCGGAGCCCGGAGCGTCGGCGAGAGGCTTCGGCATGAAGCTGGCATGGATGCCTCGCTCCAGCGAAATCTCCTTGACGACGGTGCGGAAGGTCATGATGTTGTCGGCCGTGGTGAGCGCGTCCGCATATCGCAGATCGATCTCGTTCTGGCCTGGCCCCGCCTCATGATGCGAGTATTCCACCGAAATGCCCATCTGCTCGAGCATGTTGACGGTGGCGCGGCGGAAGTCCATGCCAGGGCTGCGCGGCACATGGTCGAAGTAGCCGCCCTCATCGATCGGCTTCGGAGTCTGCGCCCAGTCATCCTGCTTTTCAAACAGATAGAATTCAATCTCCGGATGCACGTAGAAGGTGAAACCCTTCTCCTTGGCCTTGGCCAGCGCTTGCTTGAGCACGTGGCGCGGGTCACCCAAGGACGGCTCACCATCAGGCGTGAGCACGTCGCAGAACATGCGCGCGGTGCCCTGAGGACCACCTCTCCAGGGAAGAATCTGGAACGTCGACGGATCGGGTTTGACGATCATGTCGTCTTCGGACACGCGGGTGAGGCCTTCCACGGCGGAACCGTCGAATCCGAGCCCTTCCTCGAATGCGGCTTCCAGTTCCGCCGGCGCGATGGCCACGGACTTCAGTGTTCCCAACACATCCGTGAACCATAGACGAATGAAGCGCACGTCGCGTTCCTCGACCGTGCGCAAAGCAAACTCTTGCTGTTTATCCATAGTGTCCAATCGTTCCATGCGCATGTTACGAACGTCGTTAACACATGCCGTGTCGCGACATGTCAGCGTGCGACTTCGAGGGCTTCCTCCAGCGTGAAGGCGCGCGCGTACAGCGATTTGCCGAGAATCGCGGCGTCCACGCCCAGTTCGGCGAGCTCCTTGATGTTGCGCAGGTCGTCGAGCTTGGAGATGCCACCGGATGCGGTGACCTTCGCGTCGGTGCGGGACGCCACTTCGCGCAGCAGCTCGATGTAGTTGAGCTTCATCAGCCAGTCGGCGTTATTCAGCATCAAAGCCTTGCCGTCGGAGAAATCGATGAACTTCTCCATCTGGCGCTTGAAGCACTCCGCGTTGTGCTTGATGGCATCCTCGGTCAGCATCTGACGCATGTCGGTGCGGCCGGAGGGGTCGCCGATCAGGGTCGTGCCGTCGCCGATCAGGGCGATGGGCTTGTTGCCCGCCATCTGCAAACGCTTCATCAGGCACAGCGCCATAAAGTGGCCCACGTGCAGGCTGTCCGCCGTGCAGTCAAAGCCGATGTAGAACGTGGCCTTGCCGTTGTTGACCATCTCGCGGATCTCTTCTTCATTTGTGACCTGTGCGATCAAACCGCGGGCCACCAGTTCCTCATAAATACCCATAGCTTCAATTTCCTTTCTGTATGTTCATTTGTTTTCTTGTGACAGGGAATAAAAAACGCCCCCTGTCAACTGACAGAGGGCGATGCAGACGCTCGCGGTACCACCTCATATTCGCCATGCCCTCGCAGACACGACCTCGTTGGGTGCAGACACACCCTACCGCTATAACGGGCGGACCCGACACATCCCTACTGGCTCACGCGAACGTTCGGGAGGCTGCTCCGGGATGTATTCACCCATTTCTTCCTCTCCTCCTTACACCGGCCGGAGGCTCTCTTTGCAGGTCTGAAATACGCTACTTATTCCCTTCATCGCTGTTGCGGTATCAAGTTGAGGTTATTGTAGCAGATTTTTTTCGTTTGTCAACCACTATTTTCATGTTGCGAAAAACAGCTACAGCTCCGCCCTGAATTTCTCCGCCTGTACCAGCAGCTCCTCTGCCCCGTCCAGCATGGTCTGGGACACATGGCTGCCGCCGGTGAGCCGCGCCAACTCCCGCCGCCGCTGCTCTCTGTCCAGCCGCCGCACCTCTGTATAGGTACGGCCGCCTCTCTCGCCCTTCTCCACGGAGAAATGCGTGTCCGCCATAGCCGCCAGCTGCGGCAGATGGGTCACGCACAGCACCTGCTTTCTGCGGCTGATACGCGCCATCTTCTCCGCCACCTTCTGGGCCGCCCGACCGGAAACACCGGTGTCCACCTCGTCGAACACCATCGTCCCCACGTGATCCTGCTCACTGAGCACGTTCTTCATAGCCAGCATGATCCGGGCCAATTCGCCGCCGGAGGCGATCTTGTGGATGGGACGCAGCTCCTCGCCCACGTTGGCAGACATCAAAAACCGTACCGTGTCCATGCCGTCGCTGTCCAGAGGCTTTTCTGCAAAGTCCACCGCAAAGCGTATCTTCCCCATGTCCAGCTGCTGCAGCTCGGCGAGTATCTGCGACGTCAGCTGTTCCGCCGCTGCCTTTCGGGCATCGGACAGCGCCTGCGCCGCCTGCCGTGCCTCCTTCTCCGCCTTGGACAGCGCCTGCTCCAGCCGCGCCAGCGTGTCGCCGGCATCCTCGATCTGCGCCAGCTCCGCCTCGCACCGGGCCTGATAGTCCAGCATATCCTCCACGGTCGCGCCGTACTTCTTTTTCAGCCGGTACAGCAGGTCCATCCGGCTCTCCACCCGGTCCAGCTCACCGGGCGACACATCCAGCTCGCCCCGCTTGTCCTCCACGGTGGCCGCGATGTCGTAAACTTCACTGTACGCCTCCCCCAGACGTTCATACAGCTGGCCGAAAGCGTCATCCAGATTTCGTACGCCACTCAGCGCGTCCTGAGCCTGCCGCAGAGCGCTGAGCGCCCCGCCGCCGCTGTCATCACCGTTCAGGGCATAGTCCGCCCCGGCCACCGCGCCCAGGAACTTCTCCGCGTTCCGGAGCATCCCCCGCCGCGCTGTCAATTCCTCTTCTTCACCGGGCGTCAATTTTGCCCGACGAAGCTCCTCGATCTGATATTGCAAGGTGTCCACCCGCCGGGCTTTTTCTGCCTCATCCATTTGCAGCGCCCCAATCTGCCGCCGTATATCTGTAAAGTTTTTATACTTCTCAGCATATGTAATTGCAAGACTTTCCACCCTGCCAAAGCTGTCCAGATACACAATGTGCTGCTCCTCGTCCAGCAGCTGCTGCCCGTCGTGCTGCCCATGGATATTCAGCAGCCGCGTGCCCAGCGCCCGCAGCTGCGACACCGTCACCGGCCGCCCGTTGATACGGCACACGTTTTTGCCGTCGGTCTGGATCTCCCGCTGCAGCAGCAGCGTCCCATCCGCCTCCGGCTGGATGCCCAACTCCTCCGTCAGCTCCGGTGCCATACCGGAAAAAGCCGCGCTGACAAACGCCTTTTCGGCCCCGGTGCGGATCAGCTCCCGGCTGGTCCGCTGCCCCAGTACAGCGCTCAGACTGTCGATAACAATGGACTTGCCCGCGCCGGTCTCACCGGTCAGGGCGTTGAACCCCGGTGCGAATTCGATATCCGCCGCCTCGATAATAGCGATATTCTCAATATGCAGCAGCTCCAGCATACCGATCTTCCCTCCTCAGCGCAGCATTTGCCGCACCTGTTCGCAGAAATCCGCCGCGTGGGCACTGTCGTGAAATACCAGCAGCACCGTGTCGTCGCCGGCCAGCGTACCCACGATATCCGTATCCTCCATGCTGTCCAGCGCAAAGGCGGCGGCGTTGGCCATGCCGTTCATGGTCTTGATGATCGCCAGGTTCTGCGCGTTTTCCGCTGAGACCACGCACTCCCGAAAGATCGTCTGCAGCTTCTCCTCAAAATTCAGCTTGGGCATCTGTGCCGACACGGCATAGCGATATCCTCCCATGCCATCTGGTGCCTTCATCAGGTGCAGCTGCTTGATGTCCCGGGAAACAGTGGCCTGCGTGCAGGCAAAACCCCGTACCGCCAGCAGCTGCATCAGCTGCTCCTGTGTCTCCACAGCTGTCTCCTCAATGATCTGCAATACCGCTGTCTGCCGGTCATTTTTCATGCTTCAGCGCCTCCATCCCCATCTTTGAATCCAGTATCTCACAAAAGCTCTTTTTACTCAGCCGCACCAGCTTTGTCACGAACTTCGACTGCCGTGTCCGCACTACATCGCCGTTTTTCAGTGAAAACGCCTTCCCGCCGTCCACAGACAGATATACGAACTTCCGGTTGGCGTCCGCCGTTTCCACCAGCAGCGTGTGCTCCGGTGAGAGCACGTAGCTGCCCGCCCGGGTCGAGTGGGGGCAGATGGGCGTCAGCAGCAGATTGTGAGCCGTGGGCTCCACGATGGGCCCGCCGGCCGCCATAGAGTACCCCGTGGATCCGGTGGGCGTGGACACAATGGCCCCATCGCCGGTGATCCTGGTCAGCCGGCCCTCCTCCGTAGATACATCCAGCCGCACCACCCGGGCCACACTGCCCTTTGAGATCACCGCATCGTTCAGCGCGATATTGTTGTATACGGGCTTACCCTCCCGCAGCACGGTCACGTCCAGCATCATCCGGGACTCCACGGCAAAATCCCAGCTTTTCAGGTCACGCAGCCGTTCCAGCTCATTTGGCTCCAGCTCGGACATAAAGCCAAGGCTCCCCAGATTGATGCCCAGCACCGGCACATTGTGCAGCGCCACTGTCCGGGCCAGATGCAGGATCGTACCGTCGCCGCCGAAGGCGATCAGCATATCCGCCCGCTTTATCTCCTGCTGTAACTGCCGGATGGGCACACCCAGCTGATCGTCATACCCCTCCCGACTGAAGGGCAGACATACCACCGTTTCAAAACCGAGCCCCTCCAGCAGCTCCCTGGACCGCTTGGCCACGGTCAGCTCGCTGTCCCGATAGGGATTTGGGCAAAGGATCACACGTTTCATATCTCCCCATGACCTTCCTTCAACGCAGAATGTGAGGCGTCCACCAACGCCCGCAGGTCAGGGATACAGTCCGCCTCCCCGCCCTTTTTCAGATAGCCGAGGTACTCGATATTTCCCTCCGGCCCGCGGATAGGAGAATATGTAATACCAAGAACTGTAAAGTTATTTTCCTTTGCATGACGCAAGAAGTTCTCCAGCACTTCCAGGTGTACTGCCGGGTCACGGACGACGCCCTTTTTCCCGACCTTTTCCCGTCCCGCTTCAAACTGCGGCTTGATGAGGCAGGCCACCTCACCGCCCTCGCGCAGCAGCGCATATAACGCAGGGAAAATCAGCTTCAGCGAGATAAAGCTCACGTCGATGGACGCAAAATCCAACGCCTCCGGTATCTGCTCCGTGGAGAGATACCGCGCGTTGGTCCGTTCCAGACACACCACCCGTGCATCGCTCCGCAGCTTCCAATCCAGCTGTCCGTAGCCTACATCCACGGCATAGACCTTTGCCGCGCCGTTTTGCAGCATACAGTCCGTAAACCCGCCGGTGGACGCGCCGATGTCCGCGCACACCTTGCCCTCCAATGTGATGGGAAAGGTCTGCATAGCCTTTTCCAGCTTCAGTCCGCCCCGGCTCACATACCGCAGGGCGTGACCCCGTACCTCCACACTGGCGTCCTCTGCCACCGGTGTTCCGGGCTTGTCCGACCGCTGTCCGTCCACGAATACCAGACCTGCCATAATCGTGGCCTGGGCTTTCTGGCGGCTCTCGCACAGCCCGCGTTCTGTCACAAGCACATCCAGCCGTATTTTTTTGCTCATGCCAATACCTCCCGCACCGCCTGTGCGATTCCCTCTGCGTCCAGACCGAGGGCGTGCCGCAGCTCTACCGTGGACCCCTGGCTCGGGAGCGTCGTGCCGACGCTTCGCAGTACCAGCTTTTCCGTGCCCGCGCCCTGCTCCAGCAGCAGCGCGCTCAGCCGTTCGCCCACCGCACCGGCGCGGAGCTGATCCTCCGCGGCCACTATGCGCTTTACGCCGTCCAGCGCCCGGCAAATACCGCTGCTGTCCAGCGGTGCGACCCGGTTCAGCTTTACCACCCGGGCGGAAACGCCCTCTTTTTTCAGCAGCTCCGCCGCCCGCAGCGCCTGCTGCGTCAGGATACCGTAGGTCACGATAGCCGCGTCTGTCCCCTGACGGAGCACCGTCACTGATTCATCGCCGCAGTCGCCGTCATAGCCGTCCTCGCCGCCCCGGGGATACCGCACCGCCACCGGCCCGTTCATCTCCAGCACCGCCCGCCGCAGCATCTGCCGCAGCTCGGCAAAGCTGGCGGGCGCGAGCACCGTCATGCCCGGTATCTGGCTCAGATAGTCCAGGCAGCCGTGGTGTGTCTCGCCGTCTGCGCCCACGATGCCGCAGCGGTCCACCGCCAGCACCACATGGAGCTTCTCCAGCGCCATATCCTGCACCAGCATATCGTAGCCCCGCTGCAAGAAGCTGTCATACACGGCAAACACCGGTATCAGCCCCTGCTTGGCCATACCGCCGGCCATAGCCACACCGTGGCCCTCCGCAATGCCTACGTCAAAAAAACGCCGCGGGAACTCCCGTGCAAAGTCTGTCAGACCTGTGCCGTCGGCCATGGCGGCGGTGATGGCGCACACGCGCCTGTCCTCCCGCGCCAGCTGCCGCAGTGTCTCGCCGAACACATGGGAGAACGTTTCTTTGCCTGCCTGCCGTACCTTTCCGGTAGCCGGATCAAAGGGCCCTACGCCGTGGAACTTCTCCGGCTCCCGCAGTGCATAGTCGTATCCGCTGCCCTTCACGGTGTGGACGTGTACCAGCACCGGGCGCCCAGCCTCTTTGGCCGCCTGCAATACCGCTGTCAGCCGCTGTACGTCGTGGCCGCCCACCGGACCCATGTACGCAAAGCCCATATCCTCGAACACAGTGCTCACCGGCGGCAGCAGCGTCTTTTTCAGCGCTGTTTTTACCTCGTGGCTCCACTCATACAGTGTTCGGCCCGCCGGCAGCTTCTCCAGCGCCTTACGGTAACGCTTCTTGAATTCGTAATACTCCGGGTCCGTCCGCATCTTCGACAGCTGCTTGGACAGCCCGCCTACATTCCGGTCGATGGACATTCCGTTATCGTTCAGAATGACCACCAGCGGTTCGCCGCTGCCGCCGGCGTCGTTGAGACCCTCAAAGCTCAGCCCGCCGCCCAGCGCACCGTCACCGATAACGGCCACCACATGGTAGTCCTGCCCCAGCAGCGTCCGCGCCCGCGCCATGCCCAGCGCTACCGACACCGAATCCGACGCGTGCCCCGCCATAAAGGCGTCGTGCACACTCTCATAGGGCTTGGGAAAGCCTGACAGTCCACCGAACTGCCGCAGCGTATCGAACAACTCCCGTCGGCCGGTCAGTGCCTTGTGTACGTAGCATTGGTGCCCCACATCCAGCACCAGCCGGTCTGTGGCTGTGTCGAACACCCTGTGGATCGCCACCGTCAGCTCTACCACGCCCAGGTTGGATGCCAGGTGCCCGCCGGTGCGGGATACCTGCTCCACCAGAAAGCTCCGCAGCTCCCGGCACAGCGTGGCCGTCTGCTCCTCGGACAGACATTTCACGTCTGCCGGGCTGTTGATCGTCTCTAAAATCAAATCTGTCTCCGTCCTTTATCACACAGGTATCATACGGGTATTATACAGGTAGGCATAAACGCCTATACTCCTAATCTTAATTGGCACATTATTGTATCACATTTGTACCTGATTTACAACTGTATTTCCAACTGTTTATGCAAAGCATCCTGCATAAACAGCCGCCCTTGTCCAGCTGTCATCAGGCATTGCTCAATACCCCAAGTTGGTACGCCAAAAATGTATCAGGTGCTCCGCGATACGATCTAAGGCGAAGGCAGGTATCGGCTTCGTCCTTGGGTAGACAGAGCAGGACGCGGGGCACGTCTATCTCCGCTCCTGTATCGCCCTGTAAAATGAAAACGTTATGCCTGTCAGCCAAGGCTGACAGGCACTTTTTTCGTCCCGCATACATAGGATATACCTGTAACGAACCCTATAAGGAGGTCATTCCATGAATGAACAGGATATTGTCAACAAGCTGAAAAGCGACCCCCGTGCATTGAAGTCTGTCATGCAGTCACAGGACGGCCAAGCACTGCTGAATATGCTCTCCGGCGGCATCGACAGCCCGGTGGCCGCTTACCGGATGGCAAAGCGCGGTCTGGCCCTGGATCACATCCATTTTGCGTCCCCTCCGTATACTTCTGAACGCGCAAAACTGAAAGTTAAAGCTCTGGCCCAGAAGATCACCCCTTATACCGGCAGCTCCAACCTGTTTGTGGTGCCCTACACCAAGCCGCAGGAGTATATCCGGGACAATGCCCCCGATGTGCTGTTCACGGTGCTGATGCGCCGCAGCATGATGCGCATTGCCAATCGTATTGCCACCAGACAGGGCTGCGAGGCCCTCATCACCGGCGAGAGTCTGGCTCAGGTGGCAAGCCAGACCGTCAAGGCCCTGCAGTGCACCGATGCCGCCCAGGATCTGCCCATCCTGCGCCCGCTGATCGGCATGGATAAGACCGAGATCATTGCTATTTCCCGCAAGATCGGCACCTTTGATACCTCCATTGAGCCGTATGAGGATTGCTGTACCATCTTTACCCCGCCGCACCCCAAAACCAAGCCCAGCCTGGCGGAGATCGAAGCCGCCGAAGCCGGAATGCCCGGCCTGGCAGAGCTGGAACGGATTGCGGCGGAAACTGTGGAGAAAATCCCCATCCGCATCGGGGATGACCCGGAGTTTTAACAGCGCCAGATAAAAATTACCCTTGGATAAAGGACGGAACAGACCATGACTGCGGAGATCATTTGTGTAGGAACCGAGCTGCTGCTTGGCGATATTGTCAATACCAACGCCCAGTTTTTGAGCCGCGAACTGGCGGA
>OKUG01000577.1_pt1 | contig 12232 bp, 10 predicted proteins | sample 1606721 | NCBI WGS metagenome assembly OKUG01 (sample SAMEA3882539, study PRJEB24775) | human gut metagenome | biome: human-associated habitat; feature: intestine environment; material: feces | place: Netherlands | collected 2009/2010
TCTCGCCGCCGCCCTCGCCCACGCCCAGCGTGCCCAGCGCGCCGTAGCGGGTGTGACTGTCGGAACCGAGAACCATTTTGCCGCAGCCGGCCAGCATTTCCCGGGCATACTGGTGGATGACCGCCTGGTTGGCGGGCACATAGTCGCCGCCGTATTTTACCGCCGCCGACAGGCCGAAGGCGTGGTCGTCGGCGTTGATGGTGCCGCCCACGGCGCACAGGCTGTTGTGGCAGTTGGTGAGCACATAGGGCACCGGGAATTCCGTCAGACCGCTGGCCTTGGCGGTCTGGATGACGCCCACATAGGTGATGTCGTGGGAGATGAGACTGTCGAACGTCAGGTGCAGCAGGCCGTCGCCGCTGCCGGTGTTGTGGGCGCGGAGGATGCGGCAGGCCATGGTCTTCTCCCGGGCCGCCGCCATGGCGGGTGTGGCCTCACGGACGGTGCCGCCGGCCCAGAGGACGGGAAGATCGTGCAGCTTGATCATAGGATAGCACCCCTTTCGGGAAATCAGAGTGTCGGGCACAGGCGGCCCGTGCAATAATGTAGTCAGTATAGCACGATGCTGGGAAAATGCAAGAGGAAAATCAAGAAAAATGCAAGTTTGAAATTTGCGTTTTGCAAAAAGATCGAGTGCTGACGGATAAATTTGCGTTAAAATAAAAAATTTTGAAATTTTAAGATTTTGCTCTTGCAAAATGAAAGCGGCGGACGTATAATCACCCATGAAACAACGTACCGCCCTGCGGCGAAAGGAGAAACCGATATGACCGAGAAAGACACCACGATTTTAAAACAGTATACCAATCCTCTGAGCCGCAGCATTCAGGAGCAGTATGCCATCAGTCCGGATCACTACCGGGGCGATATAAAGCTGGGCCTGCGGAATAACGATGGCACGGGCGTTTTGGTGGGTGTGTCCAAGGTGGGCAGTGTTCAGGGCTATCTGATGCAGGACGGTCAGCGTGTTCCCGCCCCCGGCAAGCTGTACTACCGCGGCATCGAGCTCACCGACATCGTGGAGGCCCACCGCAAGGCCGGCACCTTCGGCTTCGAGGAGGTGGCCTATCTGCTGCTGATGGGTTATCTGCCCTCCAAGAGCGAGTTGGCCTACTTCGACAAGATCATGAACCAGGCCCGCAAGCTGCCCGAGGGCTTTACCGAGGGCATGATCATGCGGCACCCCAGCCACAATATCATGAACGAACTGGCCCGCAGCGTGCTGAGCCTGTATTCCTACGATCCGGACCCGGACAACACCTCCATCGACAATATGCTGCTGCAGTCCGTCAAGCTCGTTGGCTATTTCCCGTCCATTGTGGCCAATGCCTACGCGGTGCAGCGCCACTACTTCCACGGCGACTCCCTGCATATCCATTTCCCGGTACCGGAGCTGTCCACGGCGGAGAACTTCCTCCGCATGATGCGCCCGGACAAGAGCTACACCGATGAAGAGGCCCATCTGCTGGACATGATGCTCATGGTCCACGCGGAGCACGGCGGCGGCAACAACTCCACCTTCGTCTGCCGTGCCATGTCCTCCAGCGGCACGGACACCTACAGCGCCATTGCCGGGGCTGTCGGCTCCCTGAAGGGGCCCCTCCACGGCGGCGCCAACGCCAAGGTCATGGAGATGTTCCGCTATATCAAGGAGAATGTGGATCCCCACGACGACGGCTCCATCAAGGACTACTTGAACAAGCTGCTGGACGGCCAGGCGGGCGATCGATCCGGCAAGATCTACGGCCTGGGCCACGCGGTGTATACCATGTCCGATCCCCGCGCCGTGCTGCTGAAGAAGTACGCCCAGCGCATGGCGGAGCTGAAGGGCTACGCCGACGACTTCGCCCTGCTGCAGAAGGTGGAGGAGCTGGGCCTGCCCATGGTCATGGAACGCAAGCACAGCGACACGCCCATGTGTGCCAATGTGGATATGTACTCCGGCCTGGTGTATGCCATGCTGGGCATCCCCGAGGAGGTGTTCACGCCGCTGTTCGCCTCCGCCCGTATTGCCGGCTGGTGCGCCAACCGCATCGAGGAAGTGGTCACCTGCCACAGGATCATGCGCCCGGCCTACCGTGCCGTCACCACCCATGAGGCGTATATCCCCATGGACCAGCGCGGCGAGCACCTGCACCTGTCCGCGGCGGACTGATACAAGAAAAGAGCCGTCCCCATGGGGGACGGCTCTTTTTTACAGGACCAGGTTTTCGTCGGTGATCTCGCCCTTGCAGACCACGTTGGTGGGGCCGGTCAGATACAGGTCGGTGACGCGGCCGGCCGCGTTCCGTTCCGCGTCCACATACAACGTGCCGCCGGTCATGTCTACCCGGACGTGCTTGCCGGAGACCTTGCCCAGCAGCGTCAGCACCGTCACCACGGAGCCGGTGCCCGTGCCGCAGGCGTAGGTGAAATCCTCCACCCCGCGCTCATAGGTGCGCTCGTACACATGGTCCGGGCCGATGATCTCATAAAAGTTCACGTTGGCGCCCTTGGGGAAATCCGGATAATGCCGCAGGGTCCGGCCCAGCCGGAGCAGCGCCGCCGCGTCATAGTCTCTCAAGCCGGCGATGGGTACCGCCGCGTGGGGGATGCCGGGGTCGCCCAGCTCCACATAGGCGCAGCCATAGGTGATGCCGTCCACCTCCGCCGTACCGTCCAGCCGCATATGGCAGGGATCATTGAGCCGTATACGGTATAGCCGTTTGCCCATTCGCCAGCCCGTCACAAGACCGGCAGTGGTCTCTACCCGCTGTGTTTCGCCGGCCAGGCCGTTCTCGAACCCGAAGCGGCAGATGCACCGCGCGCCGTTGCCGCACATCTCACCCGTGGAGCCGTCGGAGTTGAAGAACAGCATTTTGTAGTCGCCGCCACAGGTGGGGGGCTTCACCACCATGAAGCCGTCTGCGCCGATGGACATATGCCTCTCACACAGGACGCGGACGATTTCCGGCCACCTGTTCTCGGGGATGGCGTTCCGACGGTCGTCCACCACGATAAAATCATTGCCTGCCCCGTTCATCTTCCAGAATTCCATGATAGCCCTCCCTCGCGGTATTTTCTGCCATTGTACAGGGAACTGCCGCCATTGTCAAATACGCTGTCCCTCTCGCCCGCGCCAAAAAGAAAAGCCACCCTTTAGGGTGGCTTTTCCGTGACTGCCCACAGGTTTTGTTGTCCGTACTTCCACATACCGCAAGGAAGGGGGAGTGTGAGGGGGAAACCTTTGCGGGTTTCCCCACTCGCGTTCAGTCATCCGCCCGCAGGCGACCACTTTTGCACAGCAAAAGTGCCGCACCAAAAAAGAAGAGGCACACGAACGTGTGTCTCTTCTTTTTTGGTGCGAGCGATGGGACTTGAACCCACACGACCTTACGGACACAAGCACCTCAAGCTTGCCTGTCTGCCGATTCCAGCACGCTCGCGGACAAGATACCTGACTATTATAGCAAAACCGGGCAGTTTGTCAAGTACCGGAGGAAAATTCGCCTGCCGCAGATAAAAAAGACCGCCGATGCGGCGGTCTTTTTCCTGTATTCCTATGTGCTTACTCGTTGCCGGGGAAGCTGGGGATGGTGGCGAAGCCCCGCTGCAGGTCCTCGTCGGTGGGGATGACGTCGCGCATCTCGCCATCGTTGTACTTGCCGTAGGCCACCATGTCGAAGTAGCCGGTACCGGTCAGGCCGATGACGATGTTCTTGACCTCGTTGTTCTCCTTGCACTTCACCGCCTCGTCAATGGCCACGCGGATGGCGTGGCTGCTTTCCGGCGCGGGCAGGATGCCCTCGCAGCGGGCGAACAGCTCCGCCGCCTCGAACACGGCGGTCTGCTCCACGCTGCGAGCTTCCAGCATGCCGTCGTGGTACAGCTGGCTGACGATGCTGCTCATGCCGTGATACCGCAGGCCGCCGGCGTGGTTGGCGGAGGGGATAAAGCCGTTGCCCAGGGTGTACATCTTGGCCATGGGGCAGATCTTGCCGGTGTCGCAGAAGTCGTATTTGAACACGCCACGGGTCAGGCTGGGGCAGGAGGCCGGCTCCACGGCGATGATCTTATAGTCTGCCTCACCGCGGAGCATCTCGCCCACGAAGGGGGAGATCAGGCCGCCCAGATTGGAGCCGCCGCCGGCGCAGCCGATAATGATGTCCGGCTTGATGCTGTATTTATCCAGCGCCGCCTTCGTCTCCAGACCGATGACGGACTGGTGTAGCAGCACCTGATTCAGCACACTGCCCAGCACATAGCGGGTGTTGGGCGTGGAAGCGGCGCACTCCACGGCCTCACTGATGGCGCAGCCCAGAGAGCCGGTGGTGTCGGGGAACTCCGCCAGGATCTTGCGGCCTACCTCGGTGGTCAGGGAGGGAGAGGGGGTCACGTCCGCGCCGTAGGTCCGCATGACCTCGCGGCGGAAGGGCTTCTGCTCATAGGAGCACTTCACCATGAACACATGGCAGTCCAGCCCCAGATAGGCGCAGGCCATGCTCAGCGCCGTGCCCCACTGGCCGGCACCGGTCTCCGTGGTCACGCCGGTCAGACCCTGCTCCTTGGCGTAGTAGGCCTGAGCGATGGCGGAGTTCAGCTTGTGACTGCCGGAGGTGTTGTTGCCCTCGAACTTGTAGTAGATGTGCGCCGGAGTACCCAGCTTATCCTCCAGGCAGTAGGCACGCACCAGGGGGGAGGGACGGTACATCTTATAGAAGTTCCGCACGTCCTCGGGGATGGGGATATAAGGGGTATGGTCGTCCATCTCCTGCTTTACCAGCTCGGCGCAGAACACGTGGCCCATCTCCTCCGCCGTCATGGGCTGAAGGGTGCCGGGGTTCAGCAGGGGAGCGGGCTTCGTCTTCATGTCGGCGCGCACATTGTACCAATACCGGGGCATCTCGTCCTCGGAGAGATAGATCTTGTAGGGAATGCTGCGGTTTTTCAGTTCTTTCATGGTTGTGTTCTCCTTTCAGTATTGGTCAGCGCGGTACGCTGTGTTACGCAAAATAGTCGATCTGCATGGCGTGCTTGACCTTGGCCAGGGTATCGGCCGCAGCGGCCTGCGCTGCCTCGGTGCCCTGCCGCAGCACGTCCATCACATAGCCGGGGTCCTTTTCCAGCTCCTCGCGGCGATTACGGATAGGCTCCAGCGTCTCCTGCAGGACGTTGTTCAGGAACTTCTTGACCTTCACATCACCCAGGCCGCCCCGCTGATAGTGGGCCTTCAGCTCGTCCAGATTGGCGTAGTCCGGCAGGTATTTGGCAAAGTGCTCATCATTGCAGAAAGCATCCAGATACATGAACACCGGGTTGCCCTCGGTCTGGCCGGGGTCGCTGACCTGCAGGTGGTTGGGGTCGGTGAACATACCCATGACCTTGGTGCGGATGTCCTCCGGCTTGTCGGCCAGATAGATGCAGTTGCCCAGGGACTTGCTCATCTTCGCCTTGCCGTCGGTGCCGGGCAGACGCAGGCAGGCCTCGTTGTCCGGCAGCAGGGCCGTGGGCTCCACCAGCGTCTCGCCGTACAGCTCATTGAAGCGGCGGACGATCTCGCGGGCCTGCTCCAGCATGGGCAGCTGGTCCTCGCCTACGGGCACGGTGTCGGCCATGAAGGCGGTGATGTCCGCCGTCTGGCTCACGGGATAGGTCAGGAAGCCCATGGGGATGCTGTGGTTGAAGCCCCGCAGCTGGATCTCCGCCTTCACGGTGGGGTTGCGCTCCAGCCGGGCCAGCGTCACCAGGTTCATGTAGTAGAAGGTCAGCTCCGTCAGCTCACACACCACGGACTGGATGAACATATGGCACTTGGCGGGGTCCAGACCGCAGGCCATGTAGTCCAGCGCCACCTGTAGGATGTTCTCCCGCACCTTACCGGGGTTGTCGAAATTGTCGGTCAGGGCCTGGGCGTCGGCGATCATAAAGAACAGCTTTTCAAATTTGCCGCTGTTCTGCAGGATGACGCGGTTGCGGAGGGAGCCCACATAGTGGCCCACGTGCAGGCGGCCGGTGGGACGGTCGCCGGTGAGGATGATCTTACCCATAATCGTGATTCCTTTCTGTATGAGAAATGTTTTTCCGAGACAACAAAAAAGTCTGTCCCATGGAAAATCCATGGGACAGACTGAAAATACAAGCCTGCGGTACCACCCATATTGGCGTAAAAACGCCCACTTTGCGCGCACTGTCATGCGTTCCGCCGGGATAACGGCCGCGGCTGCCGTCGGGTATTACTCGCCATCTGGCTTTCTCCCCGCCCTCGTAAGTCCATTCACCGCACGTTCCGCTGCCGCGCTCCCACCGATACGCGGCTCTCTGAAAGTTTCCTGTGCGATTACTCCTCTTACTCAACGGTTTTTGAAGTATGGGGTTATTGTATCACCTTTTTTGCAGATGTCAAGAAAAAATTTTATCGGACGGCGCTATCTGCACAGCATTTCCAGCAGCTGCGGGGCGGTGTCCGCGATGCGTTCCGCACCGGCAATTTCCAGTTTCTCGCGGCCGCGGAAGCCCCAGCTGACGGCGATCAGCGGCAGACCGGCGTTGCGGGCCGTGGCCACATCTACCTCGCTGTCGCCCACATACACGGCATTTTCCGGGCGGACGCCGAGAGCCGAAAGCGCTTGTGCCACAAGGGCTGGCGATGGTTTCGGGTCCACGCCGTCCCGCTGGCCGAGGGCCGGCATACCGGGGAAAAACTTTTCCGCCAGCGCCTTGGTGGTGGCGTCCGGCTTGTTGGAGACAACGGCGGTCTTCACACCCATTTTTTCCAGCTCCGCCAGGACCTCCGGAATGCCGGGGTACGGCGCGGTCTTTACGCAATTATGGGCCTGGTACCAGTCCTTGTAGGAGACTAAAATCTCGTGAAACCGTTGGGGCGCAATGGGTTCGGGGATGGCGCGCTCCATGAGCTTCGCGGCGCCGTTGCCGACGAAGGCGCGTATTTCCTCGAGGGTGCGCTGCGGCCAGCCATTTTCAAGCAGGATATGGTTTACAGCGTCCTGCATATCCGATAGGGTGTCTAAAAGTGTGCCGTCCATGTCGAAAAGAACGGCCTGAAAGCGGGGGCAAAGAGGGAAATTCATGTGGCAGGTTCCTTTACATTCAGGTTATTTTATGTTGCGCTAATGGTCACTTTATCTTGCTCTTAATGAAGCATTATAGCAAACTGTGAGGCACATTGCTATATGCAGTTGTCGTTTTTTTGCGGTACGGCACATTTTTGGCCGGACAGATGGGTCGGCAGGTGGGGCAGGAGGATACTGCCCGGGATCAGCAGGATGCCGACGCCCCCCAGGAGGGTGATCTGCGCCTTCGGGAGCACCGCGCCGCGGCCCACGGTGCGGCGGCTGAGGCGGCCGAAGGGCGCGCTGCCGCCTGCGGAAAAGGCGGGACGGACGCCGGCAGAGCCGACGCCCGTCCCAATGCAAAAGGGGAACACACATGGACGTGCGTTATACGCTTGTTACGCCTTCCTGCCGCTCTTGAAGAACGCGCCGATGACCTCAATAACCACAAAGACGATCAGGTAATACACCACGTTTATCTTGTGAGAGTAGATAGCGGCGAACACCATGAACAGGGAGCACAGGATGGCCAGCACGGGCATGACCTTGCCGCGGAAGCCGGACAGATCCTTGCGCTTGAGCAGGGCGATGTAGATGGGGATGTAGATGGCGTACAGGGTGATGATGGGCAGCTCGGAGGAGTCGAACTTGAAGGGACCGAAGCCCCCCATGATAGTGCCGCCGTAGAAGTACAGCAGCCACAGGGAGCTGACCAGCAGACCGAACACGGCGGAGTTGTTGGCCATGTTGGTGTTGGCGTCCACGTTCTTGAACATGGCCAGCTTAGGACTGTCGCTCTCAACGGCCAGATCGAACATGCCGCGGGTAACAGCCATTGTCAGGCCGTTGCAGGTGCCCCAGCAGGAGATAACAACAAACACGAAGATGGCCGCGCCGCCCACCTGACCAAAGATGTTCTGGAAGGCGATCTTGGCGCCGGCTTCGCCGCCGGCCATCATGACTTCAGACTCTACGGCGCCGGCCAGGCCGATATAGTAGATCACGTACACGATGGCAACGATCACCGTACCGATCAGCAGCGCGCGGGGCATGTTCTTCTTGGAATCCTTCAGCTCGCTGCCGATGGAGGTGGCGCAGATCCAGCCCTCAAAGGCGAAGGCCAGGGAGACGATAGCGCCGAACAGGCCCTCGGTGAAGGGCATCTCGGTAACGACATTGGAGAAGTTGAACTCGGTCATGCCGCTGGTCAGACCCACGATGGTGCCGACAACGGCCATCAGCAGCAGGGGGATCAGCTTGATGATGGTGGTGGCGATTTGGAACTTACCGGCCAGCTTGGGAGCCAGAGCGTTCATGGTGTAGGTAACGATCATGAAAACACCGGCCAGCATCATGGTGCGGCCACCGACCACAGGGTCGTCCCAGCCCATGAGCACGCCGAAGTAGCGGGCGGGCAGCCAGCTCAGCACGGACACCAGAGAGGGGTAATAGATGACGGCCATGAACCAGCCCACATAGTAGCCGTACCACTTGCCGCAGGAGGCACTGGCGTAGCCCACCAGACCCTCCACGCCCTCGTGACTCTGTGCCACGACGCCGAAGGTGCAGGCGCTGATGATCATGACAACGCCCATGATGATGAATGCCAGAATACCGACAGACAGATTACCGCCGGTCTTTGTCAGAACGGCCTCGGCCTTGAAGAACACGCCGGAGCCGATGACAGTGCCCACCACCAATGCGATGGCTACGGGCAGAGTATACCGTTTTTCCATAATTCCGTTTTCCTTTCTGATCTCTCCTCATAATTGGATCGTGAGACTTTTCACAATCACAGCATCATTATAGCGCGTTCAAGATTTATTCACAAGCCTTTTTTGTCTGTGTTTTGTAGAAAAATTCACAATAATTTTAGGTAATTCGCCAATTCGCGCTTTACACCGTTAAGGCTTTTAGCGGGTTTCCGCAGAAGAAAACCGCGGCGCACCGCGGCAGGCATACAGCTGCTTGGAAAACCGCGAAAAAAGCAGGACCGGCGGGGCCGGTCCTGCATGGCAGGCAGAGGTCGTTATACGTTGAAGCGGAAGTAGATCATGTCGCCGTCCTTGACCACATACTCCTTGCCCTCGGAGCGCAGCAGGCCTTTTTCCTTGGCGGCGGCCACACTGCCGCCGCAGGCCATCATCTCGTCGAAGTTGATGGTCTCGGCCCGGATGAAGCCGCGCTCGATGTCGGAGTGGATCTTGCCGGCGGCCTGGGGAGCCTTGGTGCCCTTTTTGATGGTCCAGGCGCGGCACTCGTCCTTGCCGTAGGTCAGGAAGGAGATGAGACCCAGCAGGTCATAGCTGCACTGGATGAGACGGTCCAGACCGGACTTTTCGATGCCCAGGTCCGCCAGGAACATGGCGCGCTCCTCCGGGTCGTCCAGCTCAGCGATGTCCTGCTCCAGCTTGGCGCAGATGGGCAGCACCTGGGCCCCCTCCCTGGCGGCCAGATCGCGGACGGACTGGAAGTACTTGTTGTCCTCATAGTGGGCGAAGCCGTCCTCGTCCATGTTGGCGGCGTAGATGATGGGCTTGAGGCTCAGCAGGTCCGCCGTCTCGACGATGGCGCGGTCGTCCTTGTCGCACGCGAAGGTGCGGGCGGACTTGCCGCCGTCCAGATGCGCCGCCAGGGCCTTGAACACCTCGGCCTCATGGAGGAACTTCTTGTCGCCCTTGGCGGCCTTCGTGGCCTTCTCCACCCGGCGGTTGACCATCTCCAGGTCCGCCATGATCAGCTCCAGGTCGATGGTCTCGATGTCGCCCAGGGGGTCCACGGGGACGTTCTGGCTGGCATCGGCCACCACGTGCATGATGTTCTCGTCGTCAAAGCATCGGACCACATGGACGATGGCATCCGTGCGGCGGATGTTCTCCAGGAACTTGTTGCCCAGGCCGGCGCCCTGGCTGGCGCCCTTCACCAGACCCGCGATGTCCACGAACTCGATGACGGCGGGCGTCTTTTTGTCCGGCTGGTACATCTCCGCCAGCTTGTCCAGCCGTGGGTCCGGCACGGCCACCACGCCCACGTTGGGCTCGATGGTGCAGAAGGGGTAGTTGGCGCTCTCTGCCCCGGCGTTGGTGATGGCGTTGAACAGGGTGCTTTTGCCAACATTTGGTAATCCGACGATACCCAGCTTCATAAGGTGAGCCTCCTTTGTATTTCTGTCCGGCGCAGGGGGCCGGGGAAGTTGTTTCTCAACTTGATATAATACCATTTTTTGCGTGGAAACGCAAGGGCGGGCGCAAAAAAGTGCGCCGCCTTTCGCACGAAAGGCGGCGCAGCCATATGTGTTATGCCAGAAAGCCCTTGAGGATCGTCTCCTCCGCCTGTTCCGGCGTCAGGCCCAGCGTCTCCAGCTTCAGCAGCTGGTCGCCGGCGATCTTGCCGATGGCGGCCTCGTGGATCAGTTGGGCGTCGGGACAGTTGGCGGTGATGGCCGGGACGGACTCAATGCGGGCGTCGCCCATGATGATGCTGTCGCACTGAACGTGGCCGAAGCACTGGGCGTTGCCCACCATCACCGGGTGGAAGATCTGGTGGGAACGGTCCTGGGCCACGCTGCGGGAGATGACGCGGCCGCGGGCGTCGTGGCCGTTGAGCTCGATACGCATATCGCTCTCGGCCTCCTGAGCGCCGTGGGTCAGCAGGCGCTCGGTGACCACCACCTCGCTGCCGGCTTCGCAGAAGAAGTCCGTCTCGCGCTTGGTGGAGTCGATGCCGCGGATCTGGATCGTCTCCATCTGCATGGTGGCGTTCTCGCCCAGGTAGACCACGGTCTTGGGGTTCATGATGTTGCCGCCGGTCTGGCCGGGGTCTTTCTCGCCGAAGTGCTTTTCCACATAGCGGACCTTGGAATTTTTGCCGATGTGGAAGGTGTGGATGCCGTCGTGGCGGCTTTCGTCACAGCCGGAGTTGTGGATGCCGCAGCCGGCGATAATGTCCACGTCGCAGTCGTCGCCCACGTAGAAGTCGTTATAGACCAGCTCACTGAGGCCGCTGTGGCTGATGATGACGGGGATGTAGCATTTCTCACCCTTGGTGCCGGGCTTGATGCGGATGTCAATGCCGGACTTTCCGTCGCTGCGGGGATCGATAGCAATGTGCTCGGTGGACTGACGGGCCTCGCAGCCGGAGTCCTTGCGGATATTGAAGGCGCCCACGGGCTTGCCGGTCAGATCGGCGATCTTTTCCAGCAAAGCGGCGTCGATATCGGTGATCATTGCGCGCTCTCCTTTCTCTCCAGTACGGGACAGCTGCCCAGCGTGTCGGCCAGGATCAGGGGGAAAATCTCCTCCGTGGTGCCGCGGTGTGCGATCTGGCCGCCGGCGATGACGACGATCTCGTCGGCCAGCTTGATGATGCGCTCCTGATGGGAGATGATGACCATGGTGGCCGCGCCCTCCCGGTGGATCTGCTCGAAGGTCTCGGTCAGCCGGGCGAAGGACCACAGGTCGATGCCGGCCTCCGGCTCATCGAAGATCATCAGCTGGCCGCGGCGGGCCAGGATGGTGGCGATCTCGATGCGCTTGACCTCGCCGCCGGACAGAGACACGTCCACCTCGCGGTCCAGGTAGTCGTTGGCGCAGAGGCCGACCTTGGTAAGATAGGCGCAGCACTTGTCCTTGCTGAGCTTGTCCTCGCCCGCCGCCAGAAGCAGCAGGTCATGGACGGTGATGCCCTTGAAGCGGGGCGGCTGCTGGAAGCCGTAGCTGATGCCGCGCTTGGCGCGCTCGGTGATGGACAGGTCCGTCACGTCCTCGCCGTTGTACAGCACGCGGCCGGAGGTGGGCTGCACCAGGCCCATGATGACCTTGGCCAGGGTGGTCTTGCCGCCGCCGTTGGGGCCGGTGAAGACGATGAGCTTGCGGTCAGGAATGTCTATGGAAATGTCGTTTAAGATCGTCTGCTCTCCCTCAGGGGTGGAGACGGTATAGGTGATGTGCTTCAGTTCCAGCATGAAAAGAAGACCTCCTTACAGAAACTGCCATTGCTTGTCTTTAGTATGAACCGGATGGCAGAGAATGAAAAGTTGCAAATGCAACAAAATGCACAAAAATACAAAACAAATGTAGTTTACCAGAAAAAATGGAAAAAATCAACGAGAGAGGTGCGATTTTCAAGATTTTCTTTTTCCCTGCGGGAAATAGGGAAATATCGGCTCTGCACGCCTGAAAAAT
>OKUG01000578.1_pt1 | contig 12231 bp, 15 predicted proteins | sample 1606721 | NCBI WGS metagenome assembly OKUG01 (sample SAMEA3882539, study PRJEB24775) | human gut metagenome | biome: human-associated habitat; feature: intestine environment; material: feces | place: Netherlands | collected 2009/2010
CCCTTCTTGTCGTCTTATTCCACGATCAGTTCCCCAGCGATCAGCTGCTGCGTCGTGTGCATCTGATTGATCAGGTCCTCGGCAGCGCCCTGGATCATGGCGTTGATGTCCAGCTTCGCCGCCTCCAGCAGCTGCACGGTAGGCTCCGCCAGCTTCTTTCTGGTCATGCGCAAAAGATCGGCTTTCAGTGTCCTGATCTGGTCCTCGGTCAGCTTGCCGTCAGCCGCTGCCGCCTTCATTGCTTCGACGGTAGTCTGCTGCAATTCGCCGACCGTTGTCTGTGCTGCCTGCGTCACCTGGCCGATGGCTGCCTTGATGTTTGCCAGCTTGTTGTTCTGGCCGATCTTAGCGGTCGCCCATGCGCCCGCCAGGCCGATGGCCGCGATGGCAGCCTTCGCCAGAATGTCCAGGCCGACGTTCACCAGCTCCAGAACGATGGGGTCGGTGGTGCCCGTTTCGGTGGTCTGTGCGCACGCTGCAAGCGACATGCAGAGCGTCACCAGCATTGCCAAAATGAGCATTGCTTTCAGGGCCTTTTTGTTGGTGTTTTTCATGGTGTTTTTCCTCCTTATTTTACCGCCTGAATGGCGGGGTTTTATGATCACTTTTCGGGAGTGTTTGCGTCGTGGTAAAGCGACGCAATAATCACAGCTTTCAGCGTCTCGTGGCGCAGATTCAGATCAGTGGGGTTGACGTCCGCAGGGGTGCCGCCGTTGACGGCTCCGGCGTCCAGCAGCGCCTTCGCCTGCTCCTGCCAGTAGGCGGGCACATCTTTCAGGTCCGCATAGGTGGGGTTGTCTTCTGCGATCACTTCGCGGATCAGCTGTTTCAGTTCGTCCTTGGTCATGCTGTCGATGTTCTCCTTTCCGTAGTCGGGGGCCGCATAGCCCACAATGTAGGTGTCGTTCAGATCGTACTGGCGACGCTTCACGGCGTTGCTGGTATTGCCTTCAATGGTGTGCAGAACACCGTCTTTCACATACTCCACCAGGCCCGTGTGGGTGCTTTCTGCGGTGGATTTCTTATCCTTGAAGAAGACGATGTCAGCAGGCAGCGGGGTGTATGTGCCGCCGCAGGCCGCCGAAGGATGGAAGACGCCCTGCGCCTTAAAGAAGGCCATGCCGGTGCTGCATCCGCAGTAGGGCTTCACAATGTCGCGGGCGATGCCTGCCAGATAGTTGGTGACGTAACTTACCCACATAGCGCACCACGCCGCATCAAGCGGCAGGCTCCATGTTTTCAGGACCTCCGTGTTGTACCACCGGATATACTTGTCGTCGCCGGTCGGCTCGCACACGCCCAGCTCGCCGATGGCCTTCTGGACGATCTTCTTGCGGGTGTCGTTCACATCAGGCGTTTCCGTGGGCTGTGCGGGCTTCTCCGGCCCCTGTGCGGGTTGCGCGGTCTCCTTGTACCCATTCAGCCCTGTACGCTTGATAATGGCCGCATAGTCCTTGTAGGCGACGTCCAGATCGACGCGCCCATTGATGCCCGCCACGCTGCCAGAGCTGCTGCGCTGCCACATGCCGAAGCTGTAGGCCGTCGTCGGCTGGCTGGCCCACTGTGCCAGCCACAGATCGAAGCCTTTCAGATCGTCCATGTTCAGCATGTTCTTGCACCAGTTGGTGTTGCAGTAGAACGACGCATAATAGCCCGCGGCTTCAATGGTCGTGCAGAAGGCCGTCACCATAGCGGTCAGCACATCGCGCCCCAGCCCAGCCTGTTTGTTGTCCTCCAGATCGTAGGCGATGGGGTACAGGATGCGGCCCTTATACGGGGCGATCTGCTTCACTACCCACGCCGCCTCCTTGGCGGCCGCCTGGGCGCTTTTTGCGTAGCTGTAGAAGTAGATGCCCGCCTCCACGCCAGCAGCCAGTGCGCCCTCCACATTGGCCTTGAAATAGGTGTCCATCTTGCAGTTGTCGCCCTGGCTGCTGCCATAGCCGACGCGGATCATGGCGAACACAATGCCGTCTGCCTTGACCTTCTTCCAGTCGATCTTGCCCTGCCATACGGACACGTCAATGCCTTTAATGTTCATGTTTTCCTCCTTACTCCGCCAGCTGGTAGAAGTCCCCGATCAGAGCGGGTGGGCGGTAGCTGTCCGCTTTGAAGAATTGTCGAAGCACTTCGTAGGTCTTGCCGTCGTCGCTGAATCTGTCGCCGACATTGAAGGTGTGGCCGTCCTCCAGATCAGCCCAGCGCAGCACGGTGTCGTCGCCGACGTCTCCGCCGCTGCTGTCCTCGACCAGCTTGTATTCGGACGGCACCAGATGTGGATAATGCGGCTCGTAGAGCGTGACGCCCTGCTCGTGGATCGGTGTGTAGACCTTGCCGTCCTGCGGGTCCCTGCGCTTCGCGCCATAGGGGACTAACTCGCCCCACACGAAGTCCAGCACGGTGCCGTCCTCCGGCTCTGTGCGAAGCAGGCGGAACAGCGTCCTGGCCGCCGTACTGCCGGGCAGAAGGTCGCTGCGCTTGTAGTGCTGCTGCGTGGTGATGTAAAGGTCGCCGTTGCTGCCGACTACGGCTTCGTTGCGGAAGATCGGGTCGCCGTCGTCGATCTCAGACCAGACGCGTGCGCCGCTTGTGACAGTGATCGTGCGCAGTTCCGTGTCTGTGTAGTCGCCCGCGTCCTTATCTCCGGCGCGAAGCAGCGCCGCCTTTGCGCGTTCGACATGGACCGCAGGAAGGCCGGTCAGACCGCCCGCGATCAGTGCGTCGTGGGTGGCTAAAATTGCCGCCCACAGATGCAGCTGCTGCTGCGCTTCTTCCTGCTTGTTCAGTTCTCTGGCTGCTGTCAGATTCATGCTTTTCCCTCCTTACAGGTAAGAGCCGCTTACGCCGTACAGCGCGATGGTGTCGCTGGTGCTCGCCTTCGTCAGTTTCACACGGACGCCCACAGCCCACTTCGTTGCCGTCTTCGTCTTGTTCGTGAACAGGTGCTTGCGGCCAGGGGTGACGGCCTCCCACGTCGGCACGGCGTCCTTCGCGTTGTTGCACGCCTCCACGGTCAGATTGTTCTCCGCGCCCAAAAAGCGCACGGAAATAAGGACCTTTTCGGCCATGGCGTCCGTTTCGATGGCGTCGCGCTGCACGCTGATCATCGTGATGCTGCGGGAGAAGGTCACGACGCGCGTCGCGCTGTTTCCCGCGCTGTCGGTGACGGTGATCGTCATGCTGTGTTCACCAGCAGCCAGCGCCGCAAACTGTGCGGCCGTCAGGCCGAAGGTGTAGGTCTTTCCGCGCTCCGCGTCCGCAATGGTGCGCACCTCGCTGCCGTCCAGCGCCTCCACGATAGTCAGGGTGTCGCCGTCGTCCACATCGCCCACGGTGTAGGCTCTGGATGGGGGCGACGTCACCGCGCCCAGGTTGGCGTCGGCTCCGGAAACGGTCGGGTCGGCGTTGTGCGTTACGGTCTTGACCTGGCTCGTCGTATAGGCGCTGTACGCATCCTTGCTATCCTTCGCGCGGACGCGCCACTGTACGCTGTCCATCGCCGTGGTGATGCCGGTGTCGGTAAAGTCGGTGTTGCTGCCGGTGTAGATCGTGGTCCATGCGTTCGTGTTGTTGCTCCATCGGTCCAGCTGGTAGGTGATGTCGTCGCTTTCTGGGTCGGTGGACGCCGCCCAGCTGATCGCTGCGTCTTTCCCGCTCTTTACGCTGTCCGGTACAGTGATGCCGGGGGGCGTAGTCGGGGCCTGATTCCACTGAATCGTGTAGTAGCCTTCGGAGTCAGGCTCGTCAGATACCAAGGTATCAGAGGACAGATTACAAAGCGGCAGGACGCCGACGTCGCCGTAGTACGCGTAGTGGCTGTTCCCGCTGCCGTCCGAATAGACGCGGCGGACGACGTTCGCGTAGCCAGAGCACGGGGACCGCAGCCGCCAGTAACAGTTGGCCGCGCTGCTGGGGTTGTTGGTATAGTTGCTGTTTGCGATGGCCTGCGGCGTGCAGGTGCGCAGGCGGGAGCTGTTGTTGCTGTTGAACAGCGCCAGAAGCGATCCCTCGGCGATGCCGTTCTCAGAGCCGAGGCCCACTTCCTGCTTGGACGGCAGGAAGAAGTCGTCGGTCACGGTTTCGCTGCCGCCGCCGTCCGTTGTGGGCTTCGCCACGGTCAGCGTGGTCGGCAGGATCGCAGCCAGGAACTGCGGAGAAAAGCCGGTCTTGAAGCCCGCCTCGGTGTCGTATGCGTTGTAGCCGCTCCAGACGTAGCTGGAGCCGGGCGCGCGGTCGTAGCTGTGCTGCGCCTGGTACCAGTTGGTGCCGGACTTGTTCAGCCACTGGCGGATATTCGCCAGGCTGTAGCGGTTGTTGCCGTAGTTCTGCCGGTCGCTGTTGCCGCCGCTCTCCTTCGCGTCGAAGGCTTTCAGGCACAGGATCTTTCCCGCGGCCAGCGTCGTGCTGTTTGCGGGATAGCCCGCGTGATTTTTGTCCGCGATCTGGAAGCCCACGGGGACGCCGTAATACTTCGACAGCGGGTCGCGTACCTTAGCACCCACGGCCAGAGTGCTGATCTTCTTGGACATGTTCGGGTCTCCTTTCAAATATTGATAGGAATTGCTGATCGTATTTTGCCACCAGCTGCCTGCAATCCCCGTGCAGGGCATGGGCGCGCCAGCTGGTGTAACTCTCCGCGATCTTCTCGCGGTCGATCTCGCCGCGTTGGTAAAGCGCGGCATACTTTCGCAGTTTCCGCTTCATGCGGTCTCTGCTGGATTTACGCACCTTGCGGATCACACGCCCGGCGTCGTCGATGTAGGTGTGGAAGCCCAGGAAGTCCAGGCCGTTGCGCAGCGGGAAGATGTTTGTCTTTTGATTCAGCTCCAGCCCGCGCTCGGCCAGGTGCTGCCGGATCACCACCAGGGCCTCCTGCAGCCGCTGCTTGCTCTCGCAGATGATGTAGAAGTCGTCCATATATCGGCCGTAATACCGGAAGCGCAGCTGCTCTTTGCAGAGGTGATCCAGCTGATTCAGATATAGCAGCGCGAAGATTTGGGGCGATTGATTCCCGATGGGGATGCCCAGCGGGTCCGGCGCGCTGTCAATGATCTGGTAGGCAAGCGCCAGACAGTCAGGGTCGTGCAGATACTTCGCAACGTCCTTTTTCAGCACGTCGGGCCGGATGGATTGGAAGTAGTGGCGGACGTCTGCTTTCAGCACCCAGCCGTCAGCAGAAAAGCCGTTTCTGCGGTAGTATTCACGCATGAAGTCGCGCAGCCGATTCAGCCCGAAGTGCGTGCCTTTCCCCACCTGGCTGCCGTAGTTGTCCAGGATGAAGGGCTTGGTCAGCGCGTCATAGAGGACCTGATCGCAGAAGGCGTGCTGGACGATCTTGTCCTTGAAGCTGTTCGTCTGGATCAGGCGGCGCTTCGGCTCGTAGACGTAGAACGCGCGATAGCCGCCCGGCCGGTAGGTCCTGGTCTGCAATTCCCGCTGGATCAGCGCGACGGCCTCCAGCGCCGACGCTTCCACCTTGGCGACGCTGTTCTTCCACCGCTTGCCGCGGCGTGCTTTCAGATACGCGTCGTACAGGTTTCCCCATTCACATATTCTTTCGTAGTCTTTGCCCATAGTGGTGAAGCACCGCTGGCAGCCCAGCGCCGCGCAGCTGCGTGGTGCCAGGCGTCGGTGCTATGTGTTTATCCTCCTTCCGTTGGATAGGATAGGCTTTCCTTTGATGATGGGCCTCTGCTTTCGCCGCACGGGCTACTCGGTCTCGGTAAATCCATCGAAGCGGCAGGACGCCGACGTTGCCGTTGTACGCGTTGTTGTTGTTCTCGCTGCCGTCCGAATTGACGTTGCGGACGTTGTTCGCGTTGCCAGAGTTCGGGGACCGCAGCCGCCAGTTCCAGTGCATATAAAGCCTACCCTTTCGGTTTTGCGGGTCTCTATCTGAATCGCGCGGCGTCTTTCTTTCTCCAGGCCGCTGTCATGTACTTCACGTCCAGCACCCGCTTCGTCCAGAACTCGCAGGCGCGGTTGTCGATCTGCCCGTGGGTCTTTGCGATGTCCAGGAAGATCAGCAGCATCTTGCAGCCTGTCAGTGCAGACGTTTGCAGGTCGAAGCGCACCATGCACAATTTGGTGCGCCGCTGCGGGTCGGTTTCGATGGCGGGGTTGATCTCGTTTGCTTCCACGATGGCCTCCAGAACGTCCAGTGCCTTCTCGTCGATCCGGTTGGATAGCGTGAAGCGAAGCCGCTTGTCGAACTTCTTCGTCCGGCTCATGGTCTCGTCCACCAGGTCTCTGGCCTTCGTGATGATCGTCAGTTCCTGGTCTTTGCGCTCACTCAATACAGGCACCTTCTTTCGCGGATAATAGCAACGGTTTCAGCCGTTGGCCCTTCGATTTCGTACACGCCGCCGCCCAGGATGCGCACCTCCGCAGGCGCGCCGTCCGGCCCGGTCCCGCAGATGCGAAGCGGGCCGCCCTCGCAGGGGCAGGGCATAGCGATTTCAGTAATAAGGGATGCGATCAGGCAGCTGGCCTCGCTGTCGCTGCAGGCGATCCTGATCATGCGGAAATGTACTGGCCCGATTTGTTCCAGACGCCGTCAGCCACGGAGACGTTGGACAGCGCAGCGAAGTCCAGGGCGAAGTTGATGCCGCCCGGCATGTCGCCGCTGATCAGGTCCGTCAGCAGGTCGATGCTGTTCTGGTGGCCGTTCAGCAGCTCCTGCAGACCCTGAATGTCCGCGATCACATGACTGTGCGTCACCAGGGCGTACTTCTCCAGCTCTTTGCGGCGGACCAGCCCTTCCGGGCTGATCACGGCCGTAACGTTGGCGACATTGCTGACGATCATGCTGATCTCCATCGTCAGCAGTTTGCCGACTACGTCTCCGGCCGCGCGCATCTGCACGGGGTCGTCCTGCATGGGAACGTAGCAATAGACCACATTGCCCTCGTCAGGATCAGACGCCAGCAGCGCAACTTCCTTGGCAAGAAACGCCGTTTCCACGTCGTTGGACAGCACCTGCAGCACGACCTTGACTTCGCCCGCTGCGGGGGTGCTGATGGCGACGATGGTCGCGTCCATAACGTAGGACGCCAGTGCCGTCATGCTGGCGGGTGGGGTTCCCGCAGGCAGGTCGCCGCTGCCGATCTGCGCGCCCGTGATATTCAGGGTGCTGTTCGTTGCCAGGATTTTGCCCAGCAGCGCGCGGCCCTTTTCGGTGATAACAGATCCTTCTGCCATGTTTTAGTCCTCCTTTGTTTTGATCTGCATTGTGATTTCCTCGAACAGCGCCACACCGATGCCAAAGTGGCCCGCGGTGGCGAAGCTGTTCGTGTATGGCGGGATGGTCAGCGTGATGTCTTCCAGAAGTGTGGCCCCCGCGTAGACCGTGCCGCCCGTCTTCACCGGCGTGCGGAAGTAAATCTCTTTTCCAATGCCCGCGGCCATGATCCGCTTGATGATCGGCGCGGTGTTGGCTGCATACGCGATATACTCCGGCGCGATGTCGGCCTCATCCATGATCACGCGGCACTTCGCGGGGAACAGCTCGACGACCTCCACCTGCTCCGGATCAATGTCAAACAGCACGCTGGTGGCTGTGATGATGGTGTCCACGTCGCCGCCAGACAGCAGCGCGGTGACTTTTACCTTGATCATCAGACGATAGAAACGGTCGTCGGCTCCGTCTCTCCGGACGCCGAAGTTCCGGCCCATACGGTCCAGGGTTGCGCCCTTGGCGTTGTCGATCCCTCGCCAGACGGCGATCACCTGCAGCGTGTCTTCCACACCCCACAGAGCGGATGCGAACAGCTGGAACAGCTTGCCGATCAGGCTGTCGGGGTCCTTTGTGTAGGCTCCGGTCAGCTTCTCCAGCATTTTAAGCACCAGAACGATCACGTCACGATCACCACCTTGTCCGTGCCGGTGATTGCCTTCTTTCTGGCGTCGATGGCGATGTTGCTCTTGCTCCAGGTCTTGCCGTCCGTGCTGACTTTCAGCGTATAGTCCACCACGCCCGGCGTGTTATTCACAGGGCACATCAGCCGGTTATAATAGACCGTCTCGCCGATGGCGAGACCACTTTCCGCGATGTCCCCAGCTGCGCTGCCGATGTACTCGACGATGGCAGCCTTCAACGCTGCATCGCCTGCGTAGGCGTCGGATGTCACCAGGTTACTGATCTGCACATAGATCGGCACCGGCGTCGGTCGGGAGAACTTGATCGTCCGCAGCTTGCCGCTGGCGTCCAGCACCTGCGCTGACTGCCCGCCGTAGGTCTGGATGCCCGCAGCCTTCCGCGCGTGGATGGCTGCCGCAATGTTGGCGTCGGTGCCGCCGTAGACGATGGCCTCGATGCTGTGCGGCGGCAGGCCGTCGCTGTCTGTCTCGTCTGTTTCGTTCTCCCACACAACAGCGGTGACGATGCCCGGCACCTCCAGCAGCTGTGCGCGGATGGCGTCGGTGTTGCTGCCGCCCGGCTTGTCCACGCTCGACAGGTATCGCTCGCGGAACTCCTGATCCGTCTCGCGATTTCTGCCGCCCACGGTCGCTGCAGCGTTGGTGACGCTGATCGCGGCCGCCAGAGGCGTGACAACAGTGTCAATCGTCCCCGCGGCCACATTCCCATCTGGTCCTGCCTCAAACGCCTGGATCGGCACAGTGGCCGTGCCGCTGCTTCCGATGGTCACGTCCTCCAGAGTGACGAAGCGCTGATTGTTGCGCGCCTGCACGATGAAGCCCGCGTAGATCGTCGCACCGGCGTCACCAGTGATCGTGATGCTGCCGGTCGCTTTCTGCGCTGCCAGCACGCGGATGCCGATAAACGCGCCCAGGCGGGCCAGGCTGACGCCCGCGGCTGTGTCGATGAAGCCGCTGTTGTAGACGTCCTCGGCCAGCTGCCAGGTCAGACCGGCAAACCACGCGAAGATGCGCAGGAAGATGCCCAGCGGGCTGCGAACGGACAGGTTGACGGTGCTGCCGAACAGCTCCTTCGCCTTTACCTCGAAGGCGTCCAGCAGATCTGCATAGCTCGGCCGCAGGAATCCGCGTTCAGTTAATCCCCAGTTGTCGTTCACGCTTTCACCTCCAGACTGATGGGGGTCCCATCTTTCAGCCGTCCGGTGAAGGCCGCGGCGATGCTGCGGCCGTTGCGCGTCACGGTCAGGCTGTCGATGTATTGCACGTTGGTCTCCTGGAAGATCGCCGTGCGGAGGACGGTTTCAGCGTCGCCGTCGCCGTCCGCGATGATTTGGTCATAGTCGGTGCCGTGGTCTGTGTCCAGGAACCACTCACCCTTGAAGGTCTCCAGCGTCAGCCGGACACATTGTGCGACGGTCTCAGCGTCACCGATCAGCTCCAGACTTCCGCTGTCGTCCAGTACCAGGTCTTGCGTCTCCTGGTCTATTCTCAGTGTGATGTTCTCCATTTGGCCTCCTTACTGCGGGCCGCCCGTCGTGCCGCCGCTGTCGCCTTGGTGCGTGTGCGTCGTCATTTCAATACCACCAGCCGACAGTGTGCCGGTTACGGTGACGTTGCCGTTGATCTTCACACCATCAGCAGAAACGGCGATGTAGGTGCCGCCAGCTGCCACCACGACGGCGTTGCCCGGCAGGCCGGTCGGGGCCTTTCCATCCGGACAGACGCCGCCGACGAACAGTCCATCCTCCGGCGCGTGATTGCGGGCCGTGTTCGGCTCCGCCTCCGCGCCGGTTTGAAGAACTGCATCGGCGTCGAAGTCTGACACAATCACCCAGCCGACGTCGCCGCGCTTGTACCACGGCCGGATCGTGAACTCGCCCGCGCACAAGCAGGCGACGCGCAGCCCCATCAGTGGAGCCGCGCTGGCGTACTGGCCGTCGATGCTCTCTTTCACCAGCGGCTGCACGTCCACGGTCATTTTGTCAGGATAAAAAGCCAGGACCTTGACAGGCATGGAGACGCGGACGCCCGCCCTGTTCTTCTCGCTCTCGGCGGCGCGCAGGTCCGATTGTCTGCTTCCGTAGCTCATGCCGGTTTTACCTCCACAGTAGTTTTCCAGTTGCCGGACCGCGTTCCCTCATGGACGCCGGATACCACCATGAAGGTGCCGTTGGTCTGGCTGTCTCGGATCACGATCTTGTCGGCGACGCCGATGTGGTAATTCAGCAGACAGTCGCGGGACAGGTTGCCCTCATCTTCTGCCTGCTGGCTGCGCGTCTTCTCCGTCGCCGTGGTCTTCGTGTTGATGTTCTGGCTCTCTGATGTCGATGCCGATTTCAGCAGGCCCGTCTGCGGCGTCAGCAGATAGCCGGTCGTGATCCCTTCCTCTGGCGGGTTTATGATGATCTGCCCGCAGCGGATCACCAGCCTGGACTTGCAGTCGCTGCAGGCGATCTCTGTCAGCACGTCTTTCAGCTTCCCGCGGCAGACGCGGCAGCCTGGGTAGTGCTTGTTCTCCGCCAGCTTCACCATCGCCACCTCCACGCCGAAGATGTTCAGCAGGTCGTCGATGATGTCCTTGGCGTACATTCCCGCCTTGTAGGTCTTGTTGACATAGGTGCCCAGCCATTCCTCCAGGCAGTCGGCCGCTGTGATCTTGGTGATGATGTCCAGGTTTTCGTGCTGGTGGGAATAGTCCGCGATAGCGCCGACGAAGATGCAGCCGACGTCGCCCTTGTAGCCCGCGGTGATAATGACGGCGTCGCCTTTTTTCAGCGACGCCCTTGTAGACGGGGACAGGTTGTAGACCTCCAGCTGGGCGGTCGATACCTTTGCGCGATCCTCGAACTGCACCTTGAAGGAAAAGTTCAGCCCGTCCAGCGTGTATTGATTGCTGCCCAGCGTCAGGGTGGCCTGTCTTAGCCACATGCGCATCAGCTCTCACCCCCTGGCCGGTCGAACAGATACAGGCGCACCTTCGTGCCGAAGTTGTCGTAGGTGATCGTGTCGATCTCGTCGCCGGTCAGGCACAGCGGGCAGATCACCGGCAACGGGTAGCGTTCGTCGTTGAAGGCTTCAAACAGTGGCTTACCGTAGCGAAGCACTTCGCCGTAGACCAGCGGCGTGTTGCCGCCGCTGTTGCTGATCTCCAGACTGACGGTGAAGAAGTCCGCCGCTTCGTTGTAGGCGAACGTCATGCGGTAGGTGCGGTCCGTCAGCTTTACCAGTAACGAACAGGGAACACGATCACTGTCAACGTCGATGAAGTGGATCTTCTGTCCACTCTCGATCAATTTCATTTAATCGCCTCCCTGTTGTACCCTGCATAGCTGGGGTTTGTCCGTCCCGTCGCCACGGATGGGTTTGTGTTCTTGCTGTTGAAGCTCGCCACATAGGCGGCATAATCGCTGCCCGTTGTCACAAGCCCGTTTTGCGTGGTGGGCTTTGCAGACTTGGCAGCCGACGCCGCCACCGGCGCGCTGGCGTCCTGCTGACTCATGGCTGGGGCTTGGATGTCCACGAACGCTGCCGACGTGATCGTGATCTGCTGGAAGCTCACGGTGAAGCCGAAGCCCGCAGCGTTGTCAGGGGTGCGGGTCCGTTTCAGATTTGTGATCAGCAGATTGTTGAACGCCTCCGCGCCCCTGTAGGTCAGAAGGTCGCGGTTGCGCCACATCGCCTCCAGCGTCGCGTAGCCTGCGACGGTGGAGACGATGCCGGTGATAGAGAACTTGATCGGGTCCAGGACGGCGTGGTCGGTGATCTTGCCGCCGCCCTCGATGGGGTTGCTTGTCACCTGGCTGGACATGGTGGGGGACTCGTTGGTGATAGTGCCCGTGCGGTCGAACACTACTGTCCCGCTGTCGCCGCTCAGAATATAAGACATTCGTCACCCCTCCTTACGCCAGAGACGCCTGCAGCGCCTCGATGTTCGTGTCCTCGTTCTGCATCTGCCGGTAGGCGTCGCGGCACATTTGCAGGAACCACGTCTTCGTCTGCTCCTTTTCCTCGTCGCTGGCGTTGCCGGACATGGTAACGCTGATCTGCGGGGCGAAGGTGATGGACTTGGAGTGGCGGGACGTGTTGATGATGTTCTCGGTCTGATCCGCAGGGATGATCTGGCTGCCGCTCGGCAGGATCGCCATTTCGCCGCCCTGCTCGTTGATGCGGGTCAGGCCGCCGCTGAAGTCGTTCGTGCCGCTGGCGTGGCCCTGCACGGGTGTCGAAGTAACGCCGCCCGTGCTGATCGTGATGCTGCCCACGCTGTTGATGGCGTTTTTCAGCTTTTGCAGCTCCGTGATCGTCGCCGACACAGCGCTGGCTGCCGCCGTCTTCATGCGGTCCCACGCGCTT
>OKUG01000585.1_pt1 | contig 12141 bp, 16 predicted proteins | sample 1606721 | NCBI WGS metagenome assembly OKUG01 (sample SAMEA3882539, study PRJEB24775) | human gut metagenome | biome: human-associated habitat; feature: intestine environment; material: feces | place: Netherlands | collected 2009/2010
CCAAATCCATTGTTCGCGCCACTATCTGTTCAATAGGCATCCCCTAACGGGACTGTCCTGCAGTCCATTAAAAGACAAAGGCGCCAAGACATCTTTCGTCTTGAGCGCCTTTGCAACGACTCGCACAGTTGAAAAAAGCTGTGCATAACCCTATCGAGAATCAGTGATAGCGTCGGCTATATTCGTGAACTTCGTCGACCAGGATCTGAACGTTTTCAATCGGCGTGAACTGGTTGATGCCGTGTCCGAGATTGAAGACATGGCCGCCATTGCCAATCATACCGAAGCCGTCCATGACCTTGCGTGCCTCGGCGCGGATTGTCTCCTCGGGGCCGAAGAGGGCGAGCGGGTCCATGTTGCCCTGAAGGGCGACCTTGTCCTCAACGACGCGACGTGCACGGGTCATGTTGACCGTCCAGTCGAGGCCGACCGCATTGCAGCCGGAGGCCGCGATTTCGGAGAGCCATTCGCCGCCGCCCTTCGTGAAGACGATGGACGGAACAACCTCGCCCTCGTTTTCGCGAACGAGGCTGTCGAGCACCTGGCGGGTGTAGCGCAGAGAGAAGCGCTGGAAGTCGCCGTCGGCGAGCATGCCGCCCCAGGTGTCGAAAATCTGAACGGCCTGAGCGCCTGCGGCGATCTGGGCGTTCAGATACGTGGCAACGGCCTTGGCGTTGACGTCAAGCACGCGCTCGAGCAGGTCGGGGCGCTGGTACATCATGGTCTTGACCGTACGGAAGTCGCGGCTGCCGCGGCCTTCGATCATGTAGCAGGCAAGCGTGAAGGGAGAGCCGGAGAAGCCGATCAGGGGGACTCGGTTGTTGAGGGCCTTGCGGATCGACGTCACGGCGTCCATGACGTAGCGGAGCTCCTTGTCGGATTCAGGCACGTAGAGCTTGGCAACGGCCTCCTCGCTCTGAACGGGATGGTCGAACACGGGACCCTCGCCGGCCACGAAGTGCAGGCCGAGGCCCATGGCATCGGGAACCGTCAGAATGTCGGAAAAAAGGATGGCCGCGTCGAGACCGTAACGGTCGATCGGCTGCAGCGTCACTTCCGTAGCGTAATCGGGGTTCATGGCGAGGCCCATGAAACTGCCCGCGCGCGCACGGGTTTCGCAATACTCCGGCAGATAGCGGCCGGCCTGACGCATCAGCCACACGGGGGTAAAATCGGTTTTTTCACGCTTGAGCGCACGCAAAAAGCAATCATTGATCGGTTTCATGGTTCCCACTTAGAAACGGAAGAAATACAAAAGAGCTAGACATGCCCGCCAACCCAGAGTCCCCTTTCACGAACACCAGCTGTCTGACGACCGGCAAGAACAACGCCCCCGTCATCGCAGTGCACGCGCAACCGGGCGCCAAGCGGACTGCCGTCGTCGGCGTTCACGGCGACAGGCTCAAGATCGCCCTGGCCTCTCCTCCTGTGGACGGCAAGGCCAACGCGACGCTGATCAAGTACCTCTCCAAGGGGCTGGGCGTCTCCAAGAGCTCCGTGCGTCTGCTGAGCGGCGACACGAGCCGTGAAAAACGAATAGAAGTCGTCGGCCTTTCGACCGACGACCTTCTGGAAGCCTTGAAGAAGCTCTTGTCCGACGGTTAGCGGACGATGAGGACCGGGCGGTCGACCTGATGCAGGACCTTCTGGGTTTCGCTGCCCAGCAGGAACGAGCCGATGGAGCCGAGACCGCGGCTGGCCATCACGATGAAGGACACGTCGTGGCGGACGGCGCAGGCCAGCACGCCCTTCCAGATGGCGTCTGCATGCTCGGCAACCACTTCGCACGGGACGCCCTTTTCGGCAGCCTTGCGGCTGATGGCGGCCAGCCGGTCGCGGACGGCGGCATCCTCGGCCTCAAAACCACCGGGGCCTCGCCGACGACCGAAGTCATGCCGATGAGTTCGCCGCCGAGCTGCTTCGTCAGATCGATGGCCGTATCAATCGCCTTGTCACTCAAATTAGACCCGTCTGTAGTTACCAGTACCTTAACGCCAGCCATGCTGACCTCCTGATTGAATCAAATACCTTTGTTCTCAAGCGCTTGGTTACGCATCAGATAATCGTACCTGCATCCAGCAGCCGACTGACCTGCATCCCTGCGCTTTCTTGATTTTGAACATAAAAAAAGGGCGGTATTTGAACAATACCACCCTTTTTGGCAGAAACAACGTTCGCTTAACGCTGCTGACGAATCTTCTTGATTGCCACGATCTGAGCGGCCAGAGCGGCCATCTCGGCTTCGAGGCGGGCAATCTCGATTTCGCCCGTTGCATTCTGACGCTGTGCGCGGGCATCTTCAAGAGCCTTGGCAGCCTTGGCCTCGTCGAGGTCATTGCTGCGGACGGCCGTATCAGCCAGCACAGTCACCAGATCGGGCTGAACTTCAAGCACAAACACCTGTTCCACTTCCTTCTTGCCCGGCAGATGAATGCGGACAAAACCGGGGCGGATCAGCGTGATGAGGGGCACGTGCCCAGGCAGAATACCCAATTCGCCAGACTTACCGGGCAGCGAAACGAGCTCGGCGTCACCGGAGAAGATGGACTCTTCCGCGCTAACGACGTCGACTTTGATAGTAGCCATGTTAGTTGCTCCGTTGTCGGGCGCTTGACAGGGCCGATCTTGCGACCGGCCTCAGGCAAGCATTACTTCAGGGTCTTCGCCTTTTCAAAGGCTTCGTCGATGGTACCGACCATGTAGAAGGCCTGTTCGGGAAGTTCGTCGCATTCGCCTTCAACAATCATCTTGAAGCCGCGGATCGTTTCCTTGAGCGGAACGTACTTGCCGGGAGCACCGGTAAACACTTCAGCAACGTGGAACGGCTGGGAGAGATAGTTCTGGATCTTGCGAGCGCGCATAACCGTCAGCTTGTCTTCCGGAGCGAGTTCGTCCATACCGAGAATGGCGATGATGTCGCGGAGTTCCTTGTAGCGCTGGAGCGTTTCCTGAACACGACGGCAGATGGAGTAGTGCTCTTCGCCGATGATGTTCGGGTCGACCTGGCGGGACGTGGAGTCAAGCGGGTCAACGGCCGGGTAGATACCAAGGGCAGCGATGTCACGAGACAGCACGACCGTGGCGTCCAAGTGGCCGAAGGTGGTAGCCGGAGACGGGTCGGTCAAGTCGTCAGCAGGCACGTAAACGGCCTGAATGGACGTAATGGAACCGGTCTTCGTGGAAGCAATACGTTCCTGAAGCTTACCCATTTCTTCAGCAAGCGTCGGCTGGTAGCCCACGGCGGACGGCATACGGCCGAGCAGAGCGGACACTTCCGTACCGGCAAGGGTATAACGGTAGATGTTGTCGATGAAGAGCAGGATGTCGCGGCCTTCGTCACGGAAGGCTTCGGCCATCGTAAGGCCCGTCAGAGCAACGCGGAGACGGTTTCCCGGGGGTTCGTTCATCTGACCGAACACCATGGCCACCTTGTCGAGAACGTGGGACTCTTCCATTTCGTGGTAGAAGTCGTTACCTTCACGGGTACGTTCACCGACGCCGGCAAACACGGAGTAACCACCGTACTGCTTGGCGATGTTGTTGATGAGCTCCATCATGTTGACGGTCTTGCCCACACCGGCACCGCCGAAGAGGCCGACCTTGCCGCCCTTGGCGAACGGGCAGATAAGGTCAATAACCTTAATGCCGGTTTCGAGAAGTTCAACGGACGGGGAGAGTTCGTCGAACTTCGGGGCCGGACGATGAATCGGGCGAACTTCTTCAGCGCCGATGTCGCCGCAGTCGTCGATCGGGCGACCGAGCACGTCCATAATGCGGCCCAGGGTCTTGGGACCAACCGGGACGGAGATTTCATGGCCGGTGCTCTTGACCTTCATGCCGCGCTGCAGGCCTTCAGAAGAGCCCATGGCAATGGTACGCACCACGCCGTCGCCCAACTGCTGCTGCACTTCGAAGGTCAGGCCCTCTTCAGCCAGGGGATTGCTTTCATCCTTTTCAAGGACGAGAGCTTCGTAAACCTTAGGCATGGCATCACGGGCGAACTCAATGTCAACCACGGCGCCAATGACCTGAACGATCTGTCCGATACTCATGGGTTTTCCTCAGTTATCGATACTTAAGACACGGCGGCGGCACCACCGACGATTTCGGTGATTTCCTTCGTAATGCCGGCCTGACGGGTCTTGTTATAAACGAGCTGCAGCTCTTCGATGAGCTTCTTGGCGTTGTCCGAAGCGGCCTTCATGGCCACCATGCGGGCGCTCTGTTCAGAAGCCATATTTTCTGCAACTGCTTGGTAAATCAAAGCTTCGACGTAACGCTTCAGAAGCGCGTCGAGAACGGTTTCGGCGTCGGGCTCGTAGAGATAGTCCCACGAGTGATCACGCTTGTCAGCCGCATCAAGATGGCTGTCCGTAAGCGGCAGAATCTGCTCGACCACGGGCACCTGCTTCATGGCGTTAACAAAACGGGAATAGGCCAGATGCACAGAATCCACCTTGCCTTCGACGTAAGCCTGAATCTGGATGCGGATGGCACCGATCAGACGGTCGAGGTTCGGGCGGTCGCCAAGCTGGACGGCCTGGCTAACCACATTGGCCTGAAGGCGCTGGAGGAAGCCTAACCCCTTGTTACCGAGAGCGGTGGCTTCAATGGAGTAGCCTTCCGCGCTCCAGTCCTTGATCTTGTGCAGAACAAGGCGCTGAATGTTGGTATTCAGGGGGCCGGCAAGCCCCTTGTCGGTCGTCACGAGAATGAGACCAATCTTCTTGGTGCCTTCATGCTTAACGAGGAACGGATGCTTGTATTCGCTGTTCGCACGGGCAAGATGCGAGCAGATCACTCGAATCTTGTCACCGTACGGACGGGCCGCAAACATCCGGTCCTGCGCCTTGCGCATCTTCGAGGCCGCAACCATCTCCATCGCCTTGGTGATCTTGCGCGTGTTTTGCACGCTCTTGATCTTTCCGCGAATTTCCTTTGTACTGGGCATGGGATATGGGTCCTCTTGGATTTGTTAACGCTTAGTAAGCACCGCTCTTCTTGAACGACTCGATAGCAGCCTTGAGCTGGGCATCGACGTCCTTGGAGAGTTCCTTCTTGGCTTCGATCGTTTCGATCAGGTCAGCATGGTGCGTCTTGAGGTATTCACGCATGCCGCGTTCGACACGAAGCGCGTCAGCAACAGCCACGTCGTCGTAGGCACCCATGTTCACGGCGTAAAGCACGAGAGCTTCTTCCCAAACCTGAAGCGGCTGGTACTGCGGCTGCTTCATGAGTTCGGTAACGACACGACCGCGTTCGAGCTGCTTGCGGGTAACATCGTCGAGGTCAGAGGCGAACTGAGCAAAGGCAGCGAGTTCACGGTACTGAGCCAGGGCAAGACGGACACCACCGCCGAGCTTCTTGATGATCTTCGTCTGAGCGGCACCACCGACTCGGGACACGGAAATACCCGGGTTGATGGCGGGACGGATACCGGCGTTGAAGAGGTCGGTTTCAAGGAAGATCTGACCGTCGGTAATGGAAATCACGTTGGTCGGAACGAAGGCGGTAACGTCGCCAGCCTGCGTTTCAATGATCGGCAGAGCCGTCATGGAACCGGTCTTGCCCGTAACCTTGCCTTCCGTGAAGCGTTCGACGTAAACCGGGTTCACGCGAGCGGCACGTTCGAGCAGACGGCTGTGCAGGTAGAAGACGTCGCCAGGGTAGGCTTCGCGTCCCGGCGGACGGCGGAGCAGCAGGGAAATCTGACGGTAGGCCCAAGCCTGCTTCGTCAAGTCGTCATAGACGATCAGGGAGTCTTCACCGCGGTCGCGGAAGTATTCACCCATCGTGGCGCCGGCGTACGGAGCGATGTACTGCATGGCGGCGGATTCGGAAGCCGTGGCGGCAACGACGATGGTGTATTCCATGGCGCCGCTTTCTTCGAGCTTGCGAACGACGTTGGCGATCGTGGAGGCCTTCTGGCCGATGGCAACGTACACGCAGGTAAGGTTCTTGCCCTTCTGGTTGATGATCGTGTCGATGGCGACGGCGGTCTTACCACACTGGCGGTCGCCAATGATGAGTTCGCGCTGGCCGCGGCCGATCGGGATCATGGAGTCAACGGACTTCAAGCCCGTCTGAACCGGCTGGGAAACGGACTGGCGGTCGATAACGCCGGGAGCAACCTTTTCGACGACGTCGAAGAGTTCCGTGTTGATCGGACCCTTGCCGTCGATCGGCTGACCGAGAGCGTTCACAACGCGGCCGATAAGTTCCGGACCAACGGGAACGGAAAGAATCTTGCCGGTCGTCTTGACCAGGTCGCCTTCGGAAATGTGTTCGTAGGAACCGAGAATAACGGCACCGACGGAGTCACGTTCGAGGTTGAGGGCGAGGCCATACGTATTGCCGGGGAATTCCAGCATTTCGCCCTGCATCACGTCGCTAAGACCGTGAACACGGCAGATACCGTCGGTCACCGACACGACGGTGCCCTGGGTACGAAGATCTGCGGAAACGCCGAGGCCTTCGATACGCTTCTTCAGCAGATCGCTGATTTCACTGGGATTGAGTTGCATCTTACAGCTCCGAATGTTTTTAAGCGGTGAGCGTCGTCTTCATCTGAGCGAGACGAGCGCGAATCGAACCGTCAAGAAGTTTGTCGCCGACACGAATGCAAACGCCGCCGATCAGTTCGGGATTGATGGAAACGATCGGGTGGAGTTTGAGGCCGGGGAACTTCTTGGCAAGCGACTCAAGCAGGCTGTCGAGCTCAGCGGCGCTAAGCTCAAAGGCCGACTCGATGTAGGCATCGGCAATGCCTTCGGAAGAATTCTTCAGCTCACGAAACTGACGGGCGATCTCCGGGAAAGCTTCCAGACGACCGTTTTCGATGACCACGCGCAGCATGTTCGCGACTTCCTTCGGGAGGTTGTTGCCGCAAAGTTCCGCAATCAGGTCGCAGAGTTGATCGTCAGTCAGCTTCGGATCGCCAACCAGCGTGGCGACTTCAGGATTCTTAGTCAGGGAAGCGAGAGCTTCGATGACTTCAAGATCCTGGGCCACATCTTCAGCGCCGGCATTACGGTCTTTCAAAGCCTTCATCAGGCCTTGTGCGTAGGGGCGCGCAATCGTCGAAAGTTCAGCCATAGTTAGAGCTTCGCCTTCAATTGTTCAAGCATGGCGGCGTGAACGGTCTTGTCGACCTCACGGGCCAGGATCTGCTCAGCACCGGCAACGGCAAGAGCAGCCACTTCGTTACGAAGCGCTTCACGAGCACGCTGCATTTCCTGAGCAGCTTCAGCACGAGCATTCTCGATGATGCGGTCGGCTTCGACCTGAGCCTGAGCTTTGGCTTCATCGACGATACTCTGAGCACGCTTTTCACCGTCAGAAACAATGGTGGTGGCACGGGCGCGGGCGTCGGCTTCGATGGCCTTGCCCTGCTCGGTCGCGATAGCCAGAGCCTTCTCACCCTTGTTAGCGGCAGAGAGACCATCGGCGATCTTCTTCTGACGCTCTTCAATCGCGTGGATCAGCGGCGGCCAGATGTACTTCATGGTGATCCAGGCACCAAGGAAGAACACGACCATCTGTAAAAACAGAGAGGCATTAATGTTCATTATTGAACCCCGTTACGTTGACCGCCCTCTCGCCCTTCTAGCGTTCAAGCAGGGCAGTCAACGGCGTCATTAAAAGAAAAGACGTTTTATTTTCGCGGCACCAAATTAGCCGACGAACGGGTTGGCAAAGGCGAACATCATGGCGATACCGACACCGATAAGGAAGGCAGCGTCGATAAGACCGGCGAGAAGGAACATCTTCGTCTGGAGCGGTTCCATCAGCTCGGGCTGGCGGGCGGCGGATTCGAGGTACTTGGCACCCATGATGGCGATGCCGAGACAGGCACCGATGGCGCCGAGACCGATGATGAGACCGCAAGCGAGAGCGACGAGAGCGACGTTGGTCATTTTAAAAAACTCCTGAATTTAAAAAGAGGGAGTAAAGGAAAAAAGAGATTAGTGGCTGCTGTGGGCCTGACCGATGTAGACGAGCGTCAACATCATGAAGATGAAGGCCTGAAGCAGAACAATCAGGACATGGAAAAGCCACCAGACCAAACCTGCGAAGACTTGACCAATACCAGCACTAACAGTCCCAATGGAACTGAGTTCGAGAGCGAAACCGCCGAGAAGCGCCAGCAGGAAGAACAGCAATTCACCAGCATACATGTTGCCGAAGAGTCGCATGCCGAGCGAGACGAACTTGGCGAGGTACTCAATGATGTTCAACAGGAAGTTGAACGGCCAGAGAGCGGGATGACTGCCGAAAGGCGCAGTAAACAGTTCATGCACGAAGCCGCCGAGGCCCTTGACCTTCACGCCGTAGTAGAAGAGAAGGAGGAGCACGCCCAACGACATGCCGAGCGGGCCGTTGAGGTCAGCAGTCGGCAACGGACGGAGATGATCGAGGCCGATCAGACCAGCAATCGCGGGGAACAGGTCAACCGGAATCAAGTCGATGGAGTTCATCAACGCGACCCAGCAGAACACGGTTAAAGCCAGCGGAGCCACGAAGGTGCGGTCGCCGTGCACGATGTTCTTGGCCTGGTTGTTGACCATTTCCACCAGCATTTCGACTGCACACTGCATCTTTCCGGGGACACCGGAAGTAGCCTTCTTAGCACCGGCTCGCAGAAGGAAGAACATGACAGCCAGCATCAACACGGAGAAGAAGATGGTGTCGTAGTTCACGATAGAAAAATCAACAACGGACCCCTGATGCGCGGAAGCCAGGTGGGCCATGTGATGTTTAATATACTCAGTAGCGGTAAGGGCTTCTGCTGCCATGGATACCGATCCTTAATGTCTCTTGAACAGCACGATGAAGTAACTGTTCGCCACCGCAATTATCGTGAAGATAAAGGCGGGCCAATGAAGGTTTTCGTAGTACCCGACCATCAGCCCCAAAAGAAGCACGACAACCAGGATCTTGACAAACTCCCCTCCGAGCACTGCGACAGCACTTGGGCTGTACGCCGTCAAAAATTTCGGCAGCACCAAAAACAACGCGAGGAGCGTCGTCGGGACCGCGTAAGCGAGCCCCGCCATCAGTGCCGTGTAGGCTGCATCCTGCCCTACGAAAAAAGCAGAAACAACAGTTACAAGAAATACGATGACATACTGCGCAAGGGAAATGCGCATCATATCAGAAATGGCGTACATACTTGCGGTTGTTCGTTGGGTTTTCAGTCGGATCGAATTCTAAGTTTTGTCTTAAATACATACAACTCACCAAACGGGGAACACTCCTACCTCGTTATGGGTATGCTCTATAGAATTTATCTATTAAGCACGAAGTCGCCTAAGCCCTTCGACTTAATGGCCCTGCTGTTGGATCCGGTGTACGATGCCCTCGAGCTGGTCGAGATTGGTAAATTCAATCACGATCCTGCCCTTGCCCTTCGAGTTGGCGGAGAGCTTCACGACGGCACCGAGCGTTTCGGCGAGCGACTCCTCGAGTCGAATGTCGTCGCGGGTCTTGACCACGAACTTCTGACGAACGGGTTGCTTTTCCTTCATCCGACGGATCAAGTCTTCAGTTTGACGCACCGACAGCGCTTTGGCAACCACTTCTTTCGCGGCCAGCACCTGTTCGGCGGCATCAAGCGCGAGAAGCGCACGCGCATGTCCCATCTCGAGCTTGCGCTCCTTCAGCATGGCCTTCACTTCAGGCGTCAGCGTCAGAAGGCGAAGAAGGTTCGTCGTTGCGGTGCGCGAACGGCCGACGGCTTCGGCCGCCTGTTCATGCGTGTAGTCGCACTCGTCAATGAGGCGCTGGATGCCTGCCGCCTCCTCGAGAGGATTCAGGTCCTCACGCTGCATGTTCTCGATGAGCGCCATGGCGAGTGCCTGGGTCTGATCCACCGTGCGGATGATGACGGGAACCTCTTCGAGGCCCGCCATGCGGGCGGCGCGGAAGCGGCGCTCGCCGGCGATGATTTCGTAGCCCTCGTCCGCAGGACGGACGATGATCGGGCTGATGATGCCCTGCTGGCAAATGGAGTCAGCCAGCTCCTGAAGACCCTCTTCCGTCATGGTGCTGCGCGGCTGAGTGCTGCCAGGGCGCAGCTCGTCAAGCTTCACCGTTTCAAGGCGCTTGTCATCACCGTCCTCTTCGGAGAGGCCGCTCACGTCGAAGTCGTCATAAATGGCGCCCAGACCGCGGCCGAGGCCTCCAAGTTTCTTTGCCGTCACGTTTTCTCCCGTTGAATTACTTGTGCTTCTTTTCCATGCGCTCGATGAGTTCTTCCGCACAGGCCATGTAGGCCTTGGCACCCTTGCTCGAGCGGTCGTAGACGACGCCGGGCAGGCCGTAGCTCGGCGCCTCGGCAAGCCTCACGTTGCGCGGAATGATGGTCTTGAAGACCTTGTCGCCGAAATGCTCCTCAAGCTGCGTGCTCACCTGCTGCTGGAGCGTGATGCGCGTGTCGAACATCACGCGCAGAAGCGCCACGATGCGCAGGTTCTTGTTCTTCTCGGCACGAACGCGCTTGACGCTGCCCACGAGGTCGGTAAGCCCCTCGAGCGCATAGTATTCGCACTGCATCGGAATGATGACGCCGTCAGCCGCGCACAGCGCGTTGAGCGTCAGCATCGACAGGCTCGGCGGACAGTCGATGAGCACATAGTCGTACTTGTCGAGCTCGGGCTCGAGCGCCTTCTTGAGGCGCACGTCTCGATGATCAAGCCCCACGAGCTCCACCTCGGCACCCGCCAGCTCGCGATTGGCAGGCAGAACGTCAAAGCCGCCCTCAGCCGAATGGCAGACAGCCTGCTCGAAGCTCGCGATGCCGAGCAGCACCTCGTAGATCGAACCCTTCAGGTCGCGCTTTTCGATGCCGCAGCCCATCGTGCCGTTGCCCTGGGGGTCAAGGTCGATGAAGAGCACCCTGCGTCCCTTCAAGGCGAGGGCGCCTGCAAGATTGACGGCGGTCGTCGTCTTGCCGACCCCTCCTTTCTGATTAGCGATACAAAAGATTTGCGCCATAAGTTCGTCGTCCAAACGTCGTGCGGTCCGCTGACCTTCGGTTGTCTCAAATGTCTAATAGTAATGCGCGGCCGTCATCCGCAAGAATGCTCACTTGACCGCAGCTGCGGCGGCTGTCGCCTGCGCGCTGAGCTCCAACCAGAGTTCGGAGAAACCCTGCCAGAAAATGGCGACGCCCAAACAGATCAGGATGAAGGCGAAGATTCGCGCCAGCGCGTCTGCGCCCGCCACGCCGACCGCCTTGTTCAGACGGTCGCTGTAACGATAGCAGACCCAGATGACCGCCACCGTTGCAACCGTCGCCACAAACGTGCCGGCGATGTGCCCGAGGTCTCGCGGCAGACTGGTGCTCACGGCCACGGACACGGCAATCGCACCGGGTCCCGTCGTGAGCGGCAGCGTAAAGGGGTAGAAGGCCATGGACTTGAGCTTCGCGCGGGACAGCGCGGGGCGCTCCTCCGTCGTCTCCTCCTGCGTCGGCGCATTCAGGGCAGTCCAGCCTGCGGCGAAAAGCACGCAGCCGCCCGCCATTCGAAGCACGCCGACGGAAATGCCGAAGAAGCTGAGAATCAGGTGTCCGCACGTCAGGCACACCAGCAGAATGATCAGGCAGTACAGGGCGATCCTGTTGGCAACGAACGCACGATCCCTGTCCGACAGGCTGGTTGTCAGCGTACAGAAGAACATTGCTCCGCTGAACGGATTGATGACGGGCAGGAATGTCGAGAATGCGAGTACGAAGGCACTGACGAAAGCGCTGGTCATGACAGTCTCCTAAATCTCTAGTTGACGGGCTTCATCACCACCAGATGGCGAGCCTCTCCAAGCCCGGGAACCTCCATGGGAAGCACCTCTGCGACGGATGCGTCGGCAGGCAGACAACTGATTTCATCCTCGGGCACGGCGCCCTTCATGGCCAGCCAGAGACCGTCCGGCTTGATGAGGTGGCGCGTCAGGTCCACAAAGTCCTGAAGATTCGCAAAGGCCCTGGACGTGATCAGGTCGTACTGGCCCGAAAGACGTTCGATTCGCGCATGGCGGGTCGAATAGTTCCTGAGTCCCAGCTCGATGGCGGCCTGAGTGAGAAAGGCCGTCTTCTTGCTGACGGCATCAACCGCCGTCACGCGAAGATCAGGCCTGAGAATG
>OKUG01000586.1_pt1 | contig 12117 bp, 9 predicted proteins | sample 1606721 | NCBI WGS metagenome assembly OKUG01 (sample SAMEA3882539, study PRJEB24775) | human gut metagenome | biome: human-associated habitat; feature: intestine environment; material: feces | place: Netherlands | collected 2009/2010
CTCAACCAGAAGCATGCCGCTCTGGACAATGAAAACGAAGAAATCAAGATCATCAAGCGCAGCCAGACCGAAATGCTTGAGCGCATTTCCGGTTTTACTGCCGAAGACGCCAAGAAGTACCTGATCGAGCAGGTCGAGAGCGAAGTGACGCACGAGACCGCGCTCAAGATCAAGGAGCTGGAGCAGCGCGCCAAGGACGAGGCCGATTCCCGCGCCCGCGAGATCGTCGCCTCTGCCATCCAGCGCTGCGCTGCCGACCATGTTGCCGAGATCACCGTCAGTGTGGTTCCCCTGCCCAATGACGAGATGAAAGGCCGCATCATCGGCCGCGAAGGCCGCAACATCCGCACGATCGAAACGCTCACGGGCGTCGACCTCATCATCGACGACACGCCCGAGGCGATCACCGTCTCATGCTTCGAGCCCGAGCGCCGCGAAGTCGCGCGCCTGGCGCTTGAAAAGCTCATCGCCGACGGCCGCATCCATCCCACGCACATTGAAGAGATGGTCAACAAGGCCCGCCGCGAGGTGGACGCCATCATCAAGTCTGAGGGCGAGCGCGCCGTGCTGGAGACCGGTGTCCGCGGCCTGCACCCGGAGCTGCAGAAGCTGCTGGGCAAGCTGCACTACCGTACCAGCTACGGCCAGAACGTGCTGCAGCACTCTATCGAGGTCAGCCATATCGCCGGTATGATGGCCGCGGAGCTGGGCGCCGATGTGCAGGCTGCCAAGCGCGCCGGCCTGCTGCACGATATCGGCAAGGCCCTGGACCATGAATTCGAGGGTACCCATGTGGCGCTGGGTGTGGAATACGCCCGCAAGTACCGCGAGAAGGAAGACATCATCCATGCCATCCAGGCCCACCACGGCGACGTGGAGTGCCGCACGCTGGTGGCCTGCCTGGTGCAGGCGGCGGACGCCATTTCCGCGGCCCGTCCGGGTGCGCGGCGCGAGAACCTGGAAAATTATATTAAACGTTTGGAAAAGCTGGAGGAGATCACCGGCAGCTATCCCGGCGTTGAGAAGAGTTATGCCATCCAGGCCGGCCGTGAGGTCCGCGTCATGGTCAAGCCCGAGCAGGTCAGCGAGGATGAGATGGTCATCCTGGCCCGTGAGCTGGCCAAGCGCATCGAAAGCGAGCTGGAATATCCCGGCCAGATCAAGGTCCACGTTCTGCGTGAGACGAAGGTCGTGGAGTACGCGAAATAAAAATTTAATGTTTGCAGGGGCCGCTTCGCATTGCGAAGCGGCCCCTCTTTTGCTATAATGTCTTCGAGTACACAGAAAAACCGACCGGACCCCCGATGGAGGACATACTATGAAGCGTTTTCTGCTGTTATTTCTGCTGCTGGCCCTGCTGCTGAGCCTGACCGGCTGCTTTACCATCACCGGAGACACGACCGACACCTCACCGGAGGGGAAGCAGGAGGAGCCGGAGGAGCAGCACCTGACCGCTGACGTTGACGAGACGCAGGTCTGGCAGCGCACTGCCGGCGCGCCCTGGACCGGCGGAGAACCCCAGACCGTCAGTGCCGACTTTGAGCGCATTAGCGGTGCGGCGGCCCAGGGCATGACCGTGGGGCAGGAGCTTCTGCTGCTGGATTTCATGGACTGTTACTACCAGTCCGTTGCCGACCTGCGGGTCATTGACCCGGCCGTGCTGTTCGCCGACAGTGAGGAGACGCTCTACCACAAGAATATCTGGCACGGCCTGTGCGTCATCCGCAAGCTCTCGCCCATCGACCTGACCATGACCTCATACAGCTACTCCCTCCGGTGCGTATCCATTACACCCTCCGAGGAGACCGAGGGCGACGTGGACCTGGTGCTCCGGGAGAATAATGTGGTCTATTTCAAGGGCTTGAATGGCCTGCCCTCGGAGCAGTTCGGTATCAAGCACACCTTTACCCTCCGGGGGGAGGGAGACGACTGGTCTATCGTGAAGCACTGGTCTGACGACAATCCCTATTACAGTGCCGACTATGACCGCACTACCCATCAGGATAAGAATTTCCCCGCTATCACCGACTACATAGAGGCCCGCCGCGATCTGCCCCGCGAGGGGCTGAGCGTGACAGCCGCTGCCGATCACCCCTACGATCGCGCCGCCGCCCGGCAGTATATGCTCTCCTATGTGGGCAAGCGGAACGGGGACTTCAAGGCCTATGATGACTACGGCGGGAACTGCATGAACTTCGGCTCCCAGGTGCTGGCTGCCGGCGGTATTCCCATGGACACGAACGGTGGCTATGAGACAGGCTGGTACTGGTACAGCGCCAGCCAGACCACGCTGCCCTGGGTCAATGTGGGGTCCTTCCGGGACTATGTGGCGGCACCCCGTGTAAGCGGTTTGGTGGCTGTGGCGGACGCGCCCTATTTCAGCGGTGAGACCGGCGACATCATCACCATGGGTGTGGACGAGCCGGCTAACCATACCACCGTTATTCTGGACGCCATTACGGATGAAAACGGCAATGTGGTGGACTATCTGCTCTGCTCCAACACGGCGGATCTGCGGAATTTCCCCGCGTCCGCGTATTACTATACCAATCGTCAGCTGATCAGGATCATCGGCTGGAACGACTGAGCAAGGAGGCGTATTCCGTGGAATACAAGGTTCTGGCGCTGGGCGATGTGGCCAGCGAAACGGGCCTGCAGCTGCTGGAAAAGAAGCTGCGGGCGTTCAAAAAGGAGCATGACGTGCGCTTCACCGTGGTCAACGGGGAGAACATCTCCGGCAGCGGCCTGACGAAGGCGCAGGCGGAGGCCCTGTTTGCCGCCGGCGCGGACGTGATCACCCTGGGCAACCACACCTTCGGCAAGCCTCAGATCGCTGCCTATCTGGATGAGGAGCGCTATATCCTCCGGCCCGCCAACTTTACCGGCCGCGCGCCGGGGCACGGCTGTCAGGTGGTAGACTGCGGCGCGTTCAGCGTGGCGGTATTGGTGCTCATCGGCCGCTGCGACCTGGACTTCAACGCGGAAAATCCCTTTACCACCGCCGATAAGCTGCTGAAGGTGCAGACGGACAAGCCCACCTTTACACTGGTAGAGTTCCACGCTGGAGCCACCAGCGAAAAGCTGGCCATGGCCTACTACCTGGATGGCCGTGTCTCTGCCCTTTGGGGTACCCACACCCACGTGCCTACGGCGGATATGCAGGTATTCCCCAAGGGTACCGGCTACGTCACCGATCTTGGTATGACCGGCCCCATCCGTTCTGTCCTGGGCATCCGGCCGGAGCAGTCTGTGGAGTTTTTCCTGGGCGGTCTGCCGGGCCGCTATCAGGCGGCGGAGGGCCCCTGCTCCGCCCAGGGGTGCATTTTTACCCTGAACAGCGACACGGGGCTGTGCGAAAAAGCGGATAGAATAGAAATAAAATAACGGATACACGCAAGAAAGCGAACTGAATGAAAACAGGAGTGAATTTTTGACTATGTCTGTGGAAAAAGTAAGAGAATACCTGACCCCCTACGGTGTTGCGGATCGTATGCGCGAGTTTGAGGTCTCCAGCGCCACGGTGGAGCTGGCTGCTCTGGCTGTGGGCGTGGAGGGTGCCCGTATCGCCAAGACCCTCAGCTTTAAGGTGGGGGAGGACCCCATCCTCATCGTGGCCGCCGGCGACGCCAAGGTGGACAACAGCAAGTATAAGCACTTCTTCGGCGCTAAGGCCAAAATGCTCACCGCCGAAGAGGCTGTGGAGCGTATCGGCCACGCCGTGGGCGGCGTGTGCCCCTTCGCTCTGCCCGACGACGTTAAGACGTACCTGGATGTGTCCCTCAAGCGCTTTGACACGGTGTTCCCCGCTGTGGGCAGCGCGGCCAGCGCCATTGAGCTGACCTGTGACGAGCTGGAGCACTGCTGCGGAAAGAACTTCGTCCAGTGGGTGGATGTGTGCAAGGGCTGGCAGGAAGAGGAAGCGTAAATGGTGCGGGTCGTTCACGCAGGTGACTTCCACCTGGACAGTGCCTTCGGTGCGCTGACGCCGGAGCAGGCCCGCCAGCGTCGTATGGAGAGCCGCCGCACGCCGGAGCGCCTGGTGGAGTGGGCCAACGACCACGGTGCGGACCTGCTGCTCCTCTCCGGCGATCTTTTCGACAGCGACAGCCCCTATGGCGACACCGCGCCCCTGCTGGCGCAGGCACTGGGGTGCTTCCGCGGTCAGGCGGTCATCGCCCCCGGCAACCACGATCCCCTTACACCGGACGGGCCCTATGCCCGCACGCGCTGGAGCGACAACGTTCACATCTTTACAGAGGACCGTATGCAGACCATTACATTCCCGGACCTGAACTGCGCCGTACACGGCGCGGCCTTCACCGCCCCGGAGTGTCCCACGGACAGTGTACTCCCCGGCTTCCGTGTGCCGCAGGACGGCCTTATCCACATTGGTCTGCTCCATGGCGACGTTACGACCTCCGACAGCCGCTACCGTCCGATCCGCGCGGCGGATATCGCCGGTAGCGGGCTGGACTATCTGGCGTTGGGTCATGTTCACAGCTGCAGCGGCGTTCTGACCGCCGGGGCGGTTCCTTATGCCTATTGCGGCTGCATCGAGGGCCGCGGCTTCGACGAGCTGGGCGAACGGGGATTTCTCTTCGGCGAGGTGGGGGCGGGCACCGCCGATCTGCGATTTGTCCCCTTTGCCCGGCGCCGCTACTGCATCGCCCAGGTGGATGTCACCGATGGCGACGCCCTCACCGCCCTGGAGCGCACCCTGCCCCATGATACGGAGCAGGATATCTACCGCCTGCGTCTGACAGAAGGAGATCCTGTCCCTGCTGGAGGAGGCCCTGTCGGGCCGATTCTTTGCTCTGCAGCTGCGGGACGAGACTACCGTGCGCCGGGACCTTTGGGACAAGTGCGGCGAGGATACGCTGCGGGGCCTGTTTTTGCAGGAACTGCGCCGCCAATACGACGCCGCCCCGGACGACGCTGTCCGCCGCCGTATTGAGCAGGCGGCCCGATTCGGCACGGCGGCCATGGACGACCGGGAGGTATGAGCATGAAGAATATCCTGATGATCGGCACCGGCGGTACCATCGCCAGTGAGATGACGCCCTCCGGCCTGACGCCGGAGCTGAACAGCACGCAGCTGCTGTCCTTCGTTCCCCGTATCGGCGAGATGTGCCATGTGGATTGCGTTCAGCTCTACAGCCTGGACAGCACCAATATCCGTCCCGCCCATTGGCTGGGTGTGGCCAGGGCCGTGCGGGAGAATTACGATAGATATGACGGCTTTGTCATCTCCCACGGCACGGACACCATGGCCTATACCGCCGCTGCGCTTAGCTATCTGATTCAGGGCAGCCCAAAGCCCATCGTCCTTACCGGCGCACAGAAGCCTATCTGGTTCGACGGTACCGACTCCAAGCGCAACCTGACCGACGCGTTTCTCTACGCCTGTCGCGGCTGCGGCGGCGTGCAGATCGTATTCAACGGCAAGGTCATCCTGGGTACCCGTGCCCGCAAGACCTGCTCCAAGAGCTTTCAGGCCTTTTCCAGCGTCAACTATCCCGACCTGGCCGTGGTACAGGACGAGCACCTGCTGCAGTATATGCGCTGCGCCTGCTATCCCAGCCCGGTGTTCTATGACGCGCTGGACGACAAGGTGGGACTGCTGAAGCTGATCCCCGGCACCCCTGCCGCCGTGCTGGAATTCATGCTGGACCGATTTGACGGCCTGGTCATTGAGTCCTTCGGCGTGGGCGGCCTGCCGGAATATGAGGGCGACGCCAGCTATTTCGATATCATTCACCGGGGCATCGCGCGGGGCAAGCTGGTGGTCATGACCACCCAGGTGCCCAACGAGGGCAGCAATCTGGCGGTCTATCATGTGGGCGGACGGCTGAAAAGCGCCCTGCGCCTGCTGGAGGCCTATGATATGACCACGGAGGCTGCCGTGGCCAAGCTTATGTGGATCATGGGGCAGACCCGTGATTTCGACGAGGCGGAGAGGCTGTTTTACCGCCCGGTGGCCCGGGATATACTGTATGAGAATTAAAAAGGAAGCGCCGGGGGCGCTTCCTTTTTTTGCAGTTTATGACGAAGAGGGGATACGTTTGCCTCAGCTGTTCTTTTTCGTCACCGGGCGGCGGTACAGCAGACGGGCCAGCTTCTTCCGGTCAAAGGGGATGAGAGGGTACAGGTACCCCTTACCCACCAGCGGCTTTGCCGTCACGATCAGCGTCAGCGTGATCACGATCCCCGCCGCGAAGCCCCACCAGTCCCACAGCCAGATCAGCACCAGCAGCAGCATCCGGCACAGCTTTGTGGCGTAGCCCATCTCATAGCTGTGCTGGGCGTAGTTGGCTACCGCCACAAAGGCCATATACACCAGCACCTCCGGCACCAGCCACCGGGCCTGCACCGCGAAGTCGCCCAGTATCAGCGCACCCAGCATACTGAACGAGTTGCTCAGCACATCCGGTGTGTTCAGCGATGCGATCTTCAGTATGTCAATGATCAGCTCCACCAGCAGCAGCTGCACGATCAGCGGCACATAGTATTCGTCCTGTACCAAAAGGAAACGCAGGTTCTCGTGCAGCGTATCCGGGTTCTTCACCAGCAGGTACCACAGCGGTGTAATGAACATGGTCAGCAGCAGCACCAGCGTCCGTATGATCTGCAGATACGTGCCGATGAGGGGCGGGAAGTAGTAGTCATTGATCTCCTCGTTGAACCGCAGGATCGTTGTGGGCAGCAGCAGGGCCGACGCTGAATTGTCCACCAGCACCACCACATCGCCCTCCATGATACACGCCGTGGCCACGTCCGGACGCTCAGTATACCGCACCTTGGGAAACGGATTCCAGAACTGCCTGGGCGCGATGGCCTCCGCAATGGTCTCCTGACTCATGGCCACCGACCGCAACTGGATGTGCATCAGCTTTTCCCGCAGGGCCCGCAGCAGCCCCTCGTCTGCCTCGCCCTCCATGTAGCACAGGGCCACGTCCGTGCCCGAGCGCTCCGGCAGCTGCAATCGCTCCAGCCGCAGATGGGTGTCCCGTACCCGCCGCCGCAGCAGCGCCGCGTTCTGCATGAGGTTCTCTACGAAGCCGTCGTGGCTGCCCCGCAGTACCCGGCTGGTATCCGGCTCCTCCACCGACCGGGTGGGGAACTGCTTGGCGTCCAGCACCACCCCGCCGCCGAAGCCGTCGATGATCGCCAGCGTCTTCCCAGCGAATACGCCCATCACCGCCGCGTCACGGTCCGGCTCGGCCGCCGCATCGCAGGCAGACACATACCGCCGGCAGAAGTCCGCCGCGTCTGTCACACTGTTCAGGTCCGGCAGCGCCTGCCACCCGGCGATGACCCGCTCCAGCAGGTCCTCCTGGGCGTAGCCGTTTACCACCCACAGCCGCGCCTGCCGCCCGCCGATGGACAGGTCGCGCCCTGTCATATCAAAGCACCGGCCCACGCCCAGCAGCTCGTTCAGCTCCGCCGCTTTCAGCGAAAAGCACCCTGCGCCGCGATAATAGACCGCCGTTTCCGGGGCCGTCTCGTTTCCGCCCTGTTTTGCCTGTTCCATGATGCCTTCTGTCCTCCGTCTGCCATTTTCCGGTAGCATTTCCCGCCTGCGGAATTTTATGTATGCCCCGGACAGGCCCTGCATATCGTGTAAAAAAGGAGGTGGCAGCCATGAAAAAAAGCGCGGCGGCGGCCCTTATTCTGATGGTGCTGCTCTTCGGCGGCGCCTACCTCACCGCCACGGAGCCGGACGCGCCTGCGCCGGAGACACCGCAGGCACAGGGGGACGGGGAGGTCGTGCTGACCATAAAAACCGGGGAGGCGGCGGAGCGGATGACGCTGCGGGATTACCTTGTGGGCGTGGTCCGCGGCGAGATGCCCGCCTCCTTTGAGATGGAGGCGCTGAAGGCCCAGGCCGCGGCCGAGCGCACCTACGTTTACTACCAGCTGGCGCAGGGCCGTAAGGACGCGCATCCCGACGCCGACTTCTGTACGGACCATACCTGCTGCAGCGCCTATCTCTCCGAGACAGCCGCAAAGGAAAAGTGGGCCGCCGACTTTGCTCCCTGGAACACCCGCGTCGTCCAGGCTGTGGCGGACACGGACGGTCTGGTGGCCCTCTACGACGGGGAACCGATCCTGGCGGTGTTCCACTCATCCTCGGCGGGCAGGACCGCCGCGGCCGGGGATGTCTGGTCCGGCGACCTGCCCTATCTGGCCAGCGTCGCCAGCCCGGAGAGTGCCGACACCGTGCCCAACTATTACAGCACAGTCACCTTTACTGCGGCGGAGGCGAGGGACCTTCTGCTGGCGGCCCACCCGGAGATAAAACTCACCGGCGCGCCGGAGACGTGGTTCGGCGCAGTGACGGAGAATGATTCCGGCCGGGTGGAGACCGTCTCCGTGGGCGGTACGGACATCGAGGGCACGGAGATGCGCCGCATCTTCTCCCTGCGCTCGGCCTGCTTTACCCTGACGGCGGATGCGGAGAGCGTTACGTTCCGCGTCACTGGCTACGGCCACGGCGTGGGCATGAGCCAGTACGGCGCGGAGCAGCTGGCAAAGGCGGGGAAGACCTGGCAGGAGATACTGGCGTGGTATTATACCGGCGTGACCATCGGACCGGCGGGCTGATATCGGGGCAAGGGGTCAGGGGCACGGAAATGCGTGACAAGCGGGCAAAAACGTGGTATAATCTATAAATTATACGGGATATTCACAAATTGTTCAGGAAAAGCCTGCCCCGCAGGATGTAAGATATACCCAACGATATGTACCGGGAGGAGAGCGCCTATGGCACGCAACATTCTGGTGGTCGAGGATGACCGCAATATATCCGATCTGATCCGTATGTACCTGGAGAAGGAGGGCTTCGAGGTCCGCAGCGCCTATGACGGCGGCAAGGCCATCGAGGAGTACGACAAGCAGGCCCCCGACATGGTGCTGCTGGATATCATGCTGCCCGTGGTGGACGGCTGGGGCGTATGCGCCCATATCCGCGAGAAGGGCAAAACGCCCATCATTATGCTCACTGCCAAGAGCGACGTGGGCGACCGCATCACCGGACTGGAGATGGGCGCGGACGACTATCTGGTCAAGCCCTTCGAGATGAAGGAGCTCATGGCCCGGATCAATGCCGTGCTCCGCCGCAGTGAGATACCCGACGACACAAAGAAGAAGCTGGTGTTCGACAAGCTGGTCATCAATCTGGACAGCTATGAGCTGTTGGTGGACGGCAAGAAGGTGGACACGCCCCCCAAAGAGCTGGAGCTGCTGTATCATCTGGCGGCCACGCCCAACCGGGTCTATACCCGCAACCAGCTGCTGGACGAGGTCTGGGGCTTTGACTATTTCGGCGACAGCCGCACCGTGGACGTGCACATCAAGCGCCTGCGGGAGAAGATCGAAAATGTCTCGGACCAGTGGGAGCTGAAAACGGTCTGGGGCGTGGGCTATAAGTTTGAAGTGAAGTAAGCATGGGCGAGAGGATCAAACGTATCACCGGCAGCCTGTATTGGCGGCAGTTTATGCTCACCGCCGGTATGGTGGTGCTGACCATGGCCCTGCTGGGCGTGTCCTTCTACGCACTGAGCTATAACTACACCGTCTCGGAGAAGCGGCAGGAGATGCAGGACCGGGCGGTGCTGGTGGCGCAGCTGTCCGTGGACTATTTTACCGCCGGCGATGACGCCGAGCGTGACCAGGGGGACGCGCTGCGCTCTCTGGCCGGCGTGGCCTCCCGGATGACGGACGTGGACTTCCTGATCTGCGACACCACCGGCAGCGTCCTGCTGACGACGGATGCCGATTTGGCCGGAAAGACCGTCGTTGTCCCCGAGGACATTACCCAAACGGTGCTGGGCAGCGAGAGACTGTACGAGGGCCGCAGCACCGTGGGCGTATATGAGAAAAAGCAGTTCGTGGTGGGCGTGCCCATGACAGACGCGGACGGCAACACTCTGGGCCTGGTGCTGGCGGTGATGAACAGCGCCGAGCTCATGCAGATGTGGCGCTCATTCATCGCCCTGTTCTTTATGACCAGCGCCATTATCCTGCTGCTGGCGTTCGTGGCCAGCTTTGTCACCTCCATGCGGCAGATACAGCCCCTGACCGAGATGGTCAAGGCGACCCGTGCCTATGCCGGCGGCGATTTCGATGTACGGATGCAGGAGACCGGTGACTGCGGCGAGATCAGTGAGCTGGCGGCGGCCTTCAATGCCATGGCCGACTCCCTGCAGGAGACGGAGCGCCAGCGCCGGGACTTTATCGCCAATGTGTCCCATGAGCTGAAGACCCCCATGACCACCATCGCCGGCTACACCGACGGCATTCTGGACGGCACCATCCCGCCGGAGAAGGAGCGCCAGTATCTTCAGATCATCTCCGACGAGAGCCGCCGTCTCAGCCGCCTGGTGCGGCGTATGCTGGATATCTCCCAGATACAGAACAAGGAGATGAAGAAGGAGGAGTTTGATCTCTGTGAGTCCGCCCGTATTGCCCTGCTGTCCATGGAGAAGAAGATCACGGACCGTGGGCTGGACGTGGACGCGGAGATCCCCGAGGACTCCGTCATGGTCCAGGGCGACCGGGACCTGATCACCCAGGTCATTTACAACCTGCTGGAGAATGCGGCCAAATTCGCCACCCCTGGCTCCCAGCTGTATCTGGGTCTGGCGGTCAACGGCGAGAAGGCCTATGTCACAGTCCGCAACCTGGGCTCCACCATTCCGGCAGAGGAGATACCGCTGCTGTTCGAGCGCTTCCACAAGTCCGATAAGTCCCGCAGTGAGGACAAGGACGGTTACGGCCTGGGGCTGTATATCGTCAAGACCATCCTGGCCCAGCACAAGGAGCAGATCACCGTCACCAGTCAGGACGGTGTAACGGCCTTTACCTTTACCATGCAGATGGCGCACGGCGCGCCCCGAGAGGTACTCTGAATATGTATGATGAAAATAAAATGCCGCTGACGCCCGATCCGGCGGCTCCTGCCCCAGAGCAGGAGCCGGACGAGGTCGTCAGCTGGTATGTCCGTCCGGACGAGGGGCAGGAGATCACGGGCTGCTATGTGCAGCCGGGCCCCATGCCCGCTGCCGCGGCGCCCAAAGCTGTCCGGCAGGAGAAGCGCCGCAGCCGCAAGGGCCTGTGGACGTTTCTGGTCATCCTGGCCGTGCTGGTAGGCGTGGTGCTGGGGGTGGCCATCGTCTCCGCCCTGCGGGGCGGCAATACGGACGGCTATGGCGATGACTTCGACGACGGCGATCACGATGCCAGCAGTATCGTGGATATCTTCCAGAGCGATGTGCCCACCATCCCCCGGGCGGACACGGACCCCGATCTGCGCTTTTATTGCGAAAAAGCAGGGGAGGAGAAGCTGACTATCCAGCAGGTCTATCAGCAGGTAAACCCCGCCACGGTGCTGGTGCTCACCGACCTAGGCGAAAAGGCCAGTGTCGGCACCGGGGTCATCCTGACGGCGGACGGCTATATCGTCACCAACGCCCATGTGATCGCCGGCGGGCAGAACGCGCTGGTGGCGCTGTACAACGGCGACCGCTACGAGGCGGAGCTGGTGGGCTTCAGCAGCACGGAGGATCTGGCGCTGCTGAAGGCGGTGAACGCCTCCGGCCTGCCCACTGCGCCGCTGGGCGACAGTGAGGAATGCCAGGTGGGCGATACGGTCTACGCCATCGGCAACCCGCTGGGCGTTGAGCTGCGGGGCACACTGACCCAGGGCATCATCTCCGCCATCGACCGTCCTGTCACCATGGAGGGCCGCGTGATGACGCTGCTCCAGACCACCGCTGCCCTGAACAACGGCAACTCCGGCGGCCCGCTGATCAATGAGTACGGCCAGGTCATCGGCATCAACACACTAAAGATGAGCAACACCCTGTCCGACATCTCTGCCACGGTGGAGGGCCTGGGATTTGCCGTCCCGTCCAGCCGTGTGGTATCTGTCATCAATGATATCATCGCCACCGGAGGCTTCCGCGGCCTGCCCTCGATCGGCGTCTACGTGCAGGAGACGGAATTTGCCGACGGTACGACCCACCCGGTGATCGATTCCGTCACGGAAAACTTCGGCGCCGAGGAAGCGGGGCTGCAGAAGGGCGACGTAATTCTGGCGGCGGACGGTATAGGCGT
>OKUG01000600.1_pt1 | contig 11918 bp, 8 predicted proteins | sample 1606721 | NCBI WGS metagenome assembly OKUG01 (sample SAMEA3882539, study PRJEB24775) | human gut metagenome | biome: human-associated habitat; feature: intestine environment; material: feces | place: Netherlands | collected 2009/2010
CTCCGAAAAAGCATAGTGGCTTGCAGCCGATCATGTTGTTTTCAAGGTACGATGTTGTTTTGTAAGAAGTTGTGGACTTTCCAAAATGCAAAGGGGTTCGTTTCTGAAAGTAGTCCCTACACCCTATACAAACTTAAAGGGGTATTTTTAAACGGGGTCTTATGAAAATTTGGGGAATTTTCACTTTTTCAAACAACCTCCTATACCTATAACATTCTAAAAAGGGTGTTTGGCATACAGATTTTCAAATTTTGTTGAACTGCCTAATTTTAGAATATAGATTTTGTTCATTATCCACTTATAGAACTAGCGGAAAGCCGTTTTACAAAAGATTTTGAAAGCCTCTACACTAATAGGAATCCGCAGGACCGTTTTGGAATACAGTTTTGAAAATTTCACAATTTTAGACAAAAAGAAAAACGGCAAAGCGGATAAAATCCACTTTACCGTTTTAGAAGATATTCTATTACGCTGCGATTGCGTTGGCGTTGACCTGTTCAATGGTCTTGCGAATACCAAGCCATACACTCAAATCTGTAAAGACCTCTACGATGCTTCCCTGATCTGTAAAAGGCGGCTCCTGCAAAACGGAGAGGTCTTTCATCATGCCATTATGTACGATGTACTCGACAATCTGGTTAACAAAGTAAATCTGTCGGCTGTCGAGGTTAGCACCATCCAGATATTGCGAAAATGCAGCTTTCGCCGCAGCCATATCAAGACCAACGATTTCCCGCACGAATTCTCCCAAAGGCTTTGTGCCATATTCGGCTTCATAGTCCTCTTTTGTGCCAACCTCACTCCAAAGAATTTTTTCGAGTTCTTTGACATCTTCGGCAGTGAGCGGGATGTTGCCTTTCAGTTTGGCAATGGCTGCATTATCCTGATGCTGCCGTACATAGTACTCAGCTTTTGCCTTGTAATTTTTCAGATCATCGTTTTCCAGCTCGGCCTCCTTCCATTCTGTCGAAAGAATTTCGTCCGAGAAATCTGTGGTGTACCGTACACGCTCGATGGGAATGTATTTGATGAGGTTGCGCAGTTCCTTTCGGATGTGCTCAAACTCGTTCACATCGGCAGTTTTGATATAGTCGGTCTGGATAATTTTTTCGAGCAACGCGCGTTTTTGATCAATCTCTGGAATATTGGACACGCTCGCAACCGCTTTCGCTTTTTTCAGCAACTCACTGCGGCCACGATTATACGGCTTCCCGGCAAGATATGCCAACTCGATGCCATACAGCAATGCATCAAAACGCAATGCTTTCGGGTCATCCGGCTCCGGTTCAATCAAGGGGGCAAGTTCCTCCCGGGCAATCAAGGTGTCTGCATACGTTAGAGCATTGTAACTGTTCTTGTCTGCGTACAACTCGACATACTTCAAATGCTGTTTGACTGCAAAGTTGTCACGGTTCAGCTTTTGCACCTGACTGACCATGTGCTCCACCAGTGAAGTACGGAACGCTTTCAGTTCTTCCGTTTGGAACTGCATATCCTGCAATTTATACGCAATTTCAAACTGCAGGCCGAAAATCGCGCCCTGAACGGCAATCATATTCGGGGTGGCATTTCCTTTGTTCATGCGGAAAAATTCAAAATTTCCGCAGAAGTCAAAAATGTAAAACTTCTTCTTGTCCTCACCATCCAGAAGCCCCGGACACAGGCGGGTTCCGCGACCGATCATCTGCCAGAATTTTGCCTTGCTCAGAACCTTTTTGAAAAAGACCAGATTCAGAACCTCCGGCACATCGATGCCGGTGTCCAGCATATCCACCGAGATGGCAATCTGCGGCAACTTCTTCGGGTCTGAGAATTCGTCAATGGCACTCTGCGCATACTTGAGCTGATTATCGATCACCTTGGCATAGCCGTTCAGGTGCGGATATTCCTGATTGAACACTTCAAGAATTTTTTCTGCGTGGTAGTGGCTCTTGGCAAAAATAATCGTTTTTCCGATTTTGCTGCCGTAGTCGATTTTCAAGGCGTTCTGCATAACGACATTCAAGACCTGCCGAATGGTGTCCTTGTTGAACAGCCAGCTGTTCAGAGCAGATGCATCAATGCTGGCCGGCAGGTTGCCGTTTTCATCCTCAAAGGTGTTTTCGTAGGCTTCCCGTTCTTCGTCCGAAAGTTCATCGTAGGTGATGCCGTTCTTCATAAACTTGACTTCGCTCTCCACCGAGAGGAAATCAACCAGAAATCCATCCTTAACGGCCTGCGCCAGCTCATAACCGTATGTGGGCACACCGTTTTCGAGGTCAAAGATCTCGTAGGTGTTTTTGTCGATTTCATCTTTGGGTGTGGCGGTCAGGCCAACCAGCGGCGCATCAAAATAGTGGAAGATGTCGCGGTATTTATTGTAGATGGAGCGGTGCGCTTCATCGCAGATAATTAAATCGAAATGACCACAGGTGAACAACTTGCCCTCTGCATCGTGAACGGAATCAATGCAGTTCATCATGGTCTGATAGGTCGAGAACACGCAGTGTGCCGTAAAGTTGTCTTTGTCCTCGCAGAGGTTCGTCACGGAAAGCTCCGGCAGGAGGTTGACAAAGCTGCGCTTTGCCTGGGTCACAAGGCTGTTGCGGTCGGCCAAAAACAGCACGTTTTTGACCCAGCCATGCTGCAATAATACATCCACCAGTGCAATGACGGTACGGGTCTTGCCGGAGCCGGTTGCCATGACGAGCAGGGCTTTCCGGCGGTTCTTGCGGCCAAAACTGTCGCAGACAGCCTTGATGGCACCCTCCTGATAGTACCGTCCGGCAATGTTTTTGTTTACATCCACATTGGCAAGGCTGGTGCGCATTGCTTGCAGATTGAACCATTTTTCAAGGTCGCGCTTGGAGTAAATGGAAGCGACCTTGCGCTCGGGATAGATATTGTCCACGATTCGGGTGTCGAAACCGTTGGTCAGAAATACCACCGGGCGGCGACCAAACTGCTTTTCGAGAATATCTGCATACAGCTTTGCCTGCTGACGGCCTACTGCAACATCCTTACAGGTGCGCTTTGCTTCGATCACAGCCAGCGCACGGCCATCATCGCCGTACAGGACATAATCTGCATAGCCGATGCCGCTCTTGTTGGGCATCCCGGGCAGAGGAACCTCGTTGACCCAGTTTTTGCCCTCGACCCACCCGGCATCGGTGAGCATGGAGTCGATATACAGTTTTCGGGTCTTGTACTCCGAAAGTTCCAGCGGCTTGGGTACATAGGTGGGCTGCTGCGTTTCGCGGCGGGCGGTCAGCTGTGCCTTGAGTTCAGCGTTTTCTTTGATGAGTGCATCCAAATCCACATCCGGCAGGGCAGGCTGTGCAACGGGTGCAGCAGGCTGTTGTGTGAGCAGGGAAGCGTCAAATTTCTTTTCCTGATAGCTTGTTCCATAGCAGTACGCCACGAAATCAAGGAACAGAAACAGGTTTTCGAGGCAAAGTTCCGCCTGTTCCCGGCTGATGCTGCGGCTTCCGTGGGCGGCATCATTGCCGCGCTTGCGAATAAAATCCATCCGCCGCCACAAATCATCGTCCACAATGTCGTGAAACTCTTCTGTGCTCATCAGGCTGATGAGCTTATCATCCCACGGCTTGACGAGGGAGCTGTCTACCGAATACATCCATTTGACTGCAAACTCCATGGCACGGCGGCAGTCCAGCACAGCGGTGGCCGCATCAATGGGCAGAATCCTCTCCGCAGCGATCGCGGCATCCGCAAAGCCGGAAAATTGCGGGTCATCCTTCAGAAAGTCAAAGTTGGTCAATTCTCACACCTCCCGGCTTCTATTTTGAATGATTTTCAGCCAAAATGCAAGTGCTTTGCGCAAAAAGTTCTGCGAACAATTTTGATTTGTCTACCTCGGCTACAAAGGCGGCAAACTGGTTTTGGAGGGAAAGAGGAACATCAAAAATTCTGCATTTCTTCAATGCAAAAATTTTTAATTCGGCGAATGTTGTACCAGACGCAATGCTCTCGTAGTCAGTCATAATTCGATCTTTCAGTGTGTAAAGCAGAAAAACGGGATTATAGTTTTGGCTTGTCAAATGAACCCATAGTACTCGGCCATCCTTAAAATAAAAGGGTGCATCTGTATCAACAACCCAAATTCTTCCATCTGGACAAATTGACGGCATTAGCAAATCACCTTTTTGAGGTTTTCCCGTTGCTTCGCACAGTTGTTTATAATGTCCCTCTGTAATAAAGAGCTCTGGCCGTATCGATTTTCCCTCAGCCAATGCACCGACTTCCGTTCCTCGGTAGAATGGTATCCCCTCAGATTGAAGTTCTTCTACAAAAACACGTTTGCTGGAGCCAACATCTGCCACTTGGTCGAGATTCTTTGTGACCCACCCATTTGGGTTTAATCGACAGTCCCCAAACATCTCCACAAATCGAGCTTTGATAAGCTCGTCCAACTTGGTAAGCTGCTCCTGACGATTTGAAATTATAGCCTCTATTCTTTTTAATGTGGAAACAATCTCTCGCTGTTCCGTTTTATCATGCAAATTAAATTCCTCGGTCTTGTAATCCCGGAAATAGATATGCGGAATAGTTGCACCTGAAAAATATTTTTCGAGGTGCATATATTTGACAACATAATATAGATATTCAGATTCAATGCAGTTCTTTGGTATAAGATACTGCATCGTGCCAATGACAGAGGATTTTTCGGGAAGAAGCATCGTTCTCCCAATGCCCGCACCGTCCTTCACAACAGCAACAGTTTGATGTTCCTGCTGATAGGTTTCCATGCTTCCAATACGACCTGATGCACCGTATACCGGATACTTTCCATTTTTATCAACGATGTCCTTTTGCATCAAGCTGGATGTCCCACGTTCGCAAACATCTTCAAGTTTGACTCGCATTGTTTTCTCCCACAAATTAGAATTGTTTCATTTCAAAAGTTCTTCCAAAGCGTCCATCTCTGCGTCGATCTTCTTTTGCAAATCACGCAGCTGTGCCATAATTTCCTGTGTGGAAGGATACTCCACCGGCACATACTCGGTCTTTTTATACTTGTTGATGGACAAATCATAGTCGTTGCCCGCAATCTCGTCTTTCGGTACAAAGAAGCTCTGTTCGGTGCGCTCACGGGTGGCTTCAGCCTCCCGGTTATGAAAGCGAGCGATAATATCGGGAATGTCGTTTTCCGTGGTTGGACTGCGCTTGTCGTCCAGAGAGAAGCCGTCGGCCTTCATATCATAGAACCAAACGTTATCGGTGCCACCGTGGCCGGTCTTGGTGAAAATCAGGATGGCAGTAGAAACACCCGCATAGGGCTTGAACACGCCGGAGGGCATAGAAATTACGGCTTCCAGACGGTTGTTCTCGATGATCTCCCTGCGAATCGCCTTATGTGCAGTGGAAGAGCCGAACAGAACGCCATCCGGGACGATGCAGGCACAGCGTCCGCCGACCTTCAGCATCCGCAGGAACAGAGCGAGGAACAGCAGCTCGGTCTTTTTGGTCTTACAGAGCTTGAGCAGGTCGGTGGAAACAATGTCGTAGTCCAAACTGCCCTTGAATGGGGGATTTGCCAGAATCAGGCTGTATTTGTCCTTGTCGGGGTTCTGGTCGCTCAGGCTGTCGCGGTACTCGATGAACGGGTTGTCCACGCCGTGGGTCATCATGTTCATAGCACCGATGCGCAGCATGGTGCGGTCCATGTCGAAGCCGTGGAACATGTGGTTCATGTAGTGGTCTTTGTTTTTGCGGTCAAAGAACACTTCCTGCTTGCGGTTTTTGCGCAGATATTCGCCAGCGGCTACAAGGAAGCCCGCCGTGCCGCAGGCCGGGTCGCAAATCACATCATCAGCGCGGGGCTGCATCAGGTCAACCATCATGCGGATGATGTGGCGTGGGGTGCGGAACTGACCGTTGACACCCGCCGTTGCCAGCTTGGAAAGCAGGTACTCGTAGATATCGCCGCGAATGTCAGTGTTGGAAAGCTGCGCCGCCTGCTCATACATTCCGTCCATAGCAGTCACGATTTTATCCAACATCAGCGGCGTGGGCACTTTGAAAATGGCATCACCCATGTACTTGGCGTAGGCACTGTCCTTGTCGCCGTGCAGATTCTTGATGAAGGGGAACACCATCTCCTGCATGGTGGAGTACATTTTGCCTGCCGGGAAATCGTGGAAAACGCTCCATTTGAGCTGTGCACCGTCCACGGTGCGCTCCCCGACCTGTACCTCGCCCGCAAAGATGCTCTTGTAGGGCAGACCCAGCATAGCGGCTTCTTTGGCGTGGGTGTTGTCGCTTTCATCGAGGTCGTGAATGAACATCAGATAGGTCATCTGCTCGATCACATCCAAGGGATTCGTCAGGCCGCCCGTCCAGAAAATTTCCCACAGGCTGTCAATTTTGCTTTTCAGTTCTCCGGTTACCATGTATGTTCCTCCTGCGTGTCGAGAAAATGAGCTCGACAAACAATAATTTGTTATACTGTTATTATACCGTTTCTTCGGGATCGGTTCAATCTGCAAAAGGGGGAAGCCCGGAGTTTTCTACATTGTATGAATTTGATGTTGAAAATTCGATGTTTCGTCCTATTGACGGTTTTGTGCAGAACAGTTATAATATAATCGATATTATCATAATCCAAATTATATTAAGCAAGAGGTGAACGGTATGGACTTCATCGGCAGAACATCCGAACTGGCAACGCTGAATGCAGAATTAGAGCGCGGCAGCGGCTTTGTGGTGATTTACGGCAGGCGGCGTGTTGGAAAAACGACGCTAATCAAAGAGTTTATCAAGGACAAACGTGCGTTTTACTTTCTGGCAACCACAGAAAGTGAAGCCCAGAGCATGAAGCGGTTTGCCGGGGTGCTTTCCCGTACCACAAAGAACCCCATGCTCAGCAAGGTCACATTTACTGACTGGCTTGATTTATTTCAGGTGGTAACAGACGACCACCCGGATGAAAAAAAGGTGCTTGTCATTGACGAATTTCCGTATCTGGTCAAAACGAACCCGGATTTTCCGTCCATCCTGCAAAACGCATGGGATGAAGTGCTGAAAGACCACAATGTGATGCTGATCCTCTGCGGTTCCCTGATCAGCATGATGAAAAAGCACGCTCTAGCCTACGACAGCCCGCTCTATGGCCGCAGAACGGCGCAGATTCGGCTGATGCCGCTGCAATTCACGGACGTGTATGCGGCGCAAAACCTGTCGTTTGAGCAGGCGGTGGAGCAGTATGCCATTACAGGCGGTGTACCGAAATATATGGAGTTTTTCCAGACGGAGGAACCGCTGGTAGAACAGATTCGGCGGGTGGTACTGTCGAAAAACGGCTTTCTCTACGAAGAACCTGATTTCCTGCTCAACGAAGAAGTGCAGACGCCCATTAACTATTTCTCCGTGTTGAAAGCAATCTCGGATGGCAACCACAAGCTGAGCAAAATCGGCATGACGATGGAGCAGGACACGTCAGCTATTACGCCGTACCTGAAAACGCTGATCGACCTTGGTTTTGTTATCAAGAACGTTCCCATCACCGAAAAAAATCCAGAGCGTTCCCGGAAAAGCCTGTATTATGTCTCGGACAACTTCATCCGCTTCTGGTTCCGCTATGTGTACCCGTTCAAGGGAGAGTTGGAACTGGACAACCAACAGATCGTGCTGGACGAGATGGGCAAAGACTTTAAGCAAAAATTTGTGGCTTTCGCTTATGAGAGCATCTGCCGGAACATCTTTGCGGAGCTGTGCCGAAAGGGGCAGATCGACTTTGCACCCTCACGCATTGGCTCTTACTGGCGTAACGACAACGAGGGAGACACAGAGATCGATGTTGCAGCTGTGGACAACCAGCACAAACGGCTGTTCCTCGGTGAGTGCAAGTACCATGCGAAACCTGTGGATGTGGCGGTCTACTCTGCTTTGCAGGAAAAGGGGCAGTCCAAAGAACTTACAGCGGCGTTTAAGGGCTACGAAATTGTGTACGGGCTGTTCTCCAAGAGCGGCTTTACAGATCGACTGGTGAAAATGGCAGCGGAGAATTCCAACCTGATTCTGATTCATGAAGATGCAGTTCACAAGAAATAATATAATCCGAATTATCATAATTTTAATTATATTATTGTGGGGTTTTCTGTGCACTATGTTTAGCGACCTTGGACTAAGATGTAGCATCCTTTGGGCAAGGTTTAGCAACCATACCCCAAAAAAGTAGCAATCTCTGAAAAAGTTTGGCGAGGAGACATATCCTGTGGAGGGCGGAAACTTGCGATACTCTTGTAAAACGCATCCACTTTGACGAAGAAAGTATCGACCTTCGATTGAGCATATTATCGTGTATCGCGTTTTTTCCTTGCAATGCCACATCAACGGTGTATAATACTTTTAGAGGATAGCGGCGTTGACCAGCTATCGGTGGCATTGAAGCAATAGACTGGTTCGGCATCAGCCTGTTGTAGAGCCAAACCGTGGGTTCAGCGATAACCACAAGCCGAATAGATTCACTCGTATCGAACAAAAACGCAAAATGCCCGCTCACTGTGGAGATTCAACTCCATCGGTGGGCGGGCATTCTTTTGTTACTTGGTGGTGAACTGAATGCCAACAGTATAAAAAGGACATCTACAACACCGCAGTGCTGTCCGATGCCCCTTGTGACTGATTTTATCGTTGTCCGCCAACCTCAGACTCCTATGTCCTGCATCGCTTTCGGATTTTATCGCTGCCCGCCAGCCTCAAGCCCTTACGTCTTGTATCAGATCGGATTTTAGGTGTCAGCCACACCATCGGAATGACGTCCACTTTCCATTTAAGATTATATTCAATTTACATCCAAATAGCAATGTTTCATATAGAAGTTTAGCAAGGCGGGCATATCCAATGATATATGGAAAGTGTGGAAAGTAATGCGGAAAGTGCGGAAACCTGCCATAGAAAAGTGGCAACTTCATCTCAAAAATGGCAACCTCTATGCTAAAAGTGGCAAGTTCCCTGAAAAAGTGGCAACATTAAAATAAAATGCAGCAAGAGGCATATAAGAACCACCATTGTATAGAACCGCCCACTAATCCGAATTCTCCTTAGACGAGTGGGTTGTTTCGCTTTTGAACCTCTGATTGGTTACTTAAGATACCCTCAAGTTCTAGGTCAGAATGTTTTCTTGGGGTCATACTGTGGAGCATCCCATTAACGAATTTACAATAACATAGTGAACAAATCTGAATAATTCACTTGAAAACAGTAAACAATTCCGGTATAATAGAAACAGGTATACCCAGATTGGCAACGCATACAAAGGACTGTTTTGACATATGAAAGAAACGGTTAAAGTTGAATTATTGAAAGATCCCGAGTGCTTGATGGGATTTTCATGTGGAGAGCCGTCAATTGATGAGTTGATCAAGAAAGCATACTACGAAACACTTCTTGAAAAAGGATATACGTATGTTGCTATTTTGAATGATCGCGTGATTGCGGTATACCAAATCGCATTTATTACACTATCAGCAGAAGAAATCAGTGAAGACACGAATGACCACAACTGGTCTGGAAATTCCGAGTTAAGGTATGGATGTCTCTTAATTCATTATCTTGCGGTAGAAAAAACGTGTCAACACAGAAAAATCGGAAGTACGATACTGAATGGTATACTAAAAGAGATTTCTCTGCTTGGACGAAAGTGGCCTGTTCGTTTTATAATTATTGATGCGGTAAATGATTTAGTATCGTGGTACAAAAGTTTTGGCTTTGAACCGATTCGCCAAATGGCAGTTGAAAATGCTGGTTTTACAACGCGAATGTATTATGACTGTTATCACCATGATCGGGCCGAATTGGAACGGTATGAAGAGGCCTGTATCAATGATCTTATATAAAAATGAAACGAAGGAGGGCAGTTTATGCGTTATGTGAATGAAGATATCGTTTTGCGAGGCGATGAAGCAAAGCAGTTTGTGTATAATCTGCATCATCCCAATGTTGCTAAAATAGTGGAAGAGAATAGACGACGGGATAAGGCACTTGATGAAGTGAACTATCAGGAAACAGATGATGGTTTTACGTTTGAACTGGAACCTTTGGATTGGGCCAATAGTATAGAAACCATCCAGAAGTTTATAAGCACAATCGAGGTCTGCAATCTGCATTCTTTTCGATCTCAAATGAACTTTATTTGTTTGGACACAAGTGATTCGTTTGAGCAGCAAAGTTTAACTGCAGTAGATTCTTTCTCGGCGACAGTTTCATCTGTAGAATCTGCCGTCAGCCGAGATGACGAAATGCTGCTGGCTGGTTAAAGAAAGTGGTGCAAAGATGGATTTGAACAGTAAGAAAAGTGGTTTCAGATTTTCTAATCCAGAGTTGGTGCACTTAGAATATGAAACGAATCAGTCTTTTTGTGAAGAATCTGAAATTCAGTTGCGTATAAATCTGAGCACGGACGTAAAGCCTTATGAAGGAAAATCAAAGGCTGAAGTGATCTTAACTATAACTTTAGGTGGAAAGACAGAAAAAGATCCATTTTATCTCGAAGCATCGGAACAAGCAACGTTTGATTGGTCCGGAAGTCAATTCAGTGATGAAGTGCTTGAAAGTCTTCTGAGTAAAAATGCCCCTTCACTGTTGTTGAGTTATTTAAGACCTATCGTTGCAAGTTCAACAAATTGGTCTCGATATGGAAGTTATAACATTCCTTTTATCGATTTTACGAAGGCTGTAAAAGAATCTGATTAACCTAGGCTTGAGGAAACAGTTCTATTAGATGATGGGGCTGTTTTCTTTTTGCCTATACAAGCTATTACACAAAATGCCCACTCCCCTGAGAACTCCTCAGACGAGTGGGTATTCTTCTTTCCATGTATCAAATTTACCTTTGTGGTCACTCAAACCGCCATCAAGTCGGCGGTTAAAATTATCATTTTTTATTTGTCCCAGAGTAAGTGCACGGTTTCTGCACTGTTTTTGCACGGTTTCAAGGGATGCAATGGGTACTCTGATTTGCAAAATACGACAAAGGGTGCAGAAATTGCCGGGCAGAAAATCACGATGCTTTGCGCAAAAACGACGTAAACTCAAAACTTCTAAAATCAGAGTGTTCTGCCCGGTGGGCTCTTTTAATCAGAGGGCCAGGGATTCGAGTTCCCTCGAGCGCGCCAAAATCCAGCGAAGAATCGTATGATTCCTCGTTGGATTTTTCGTTTTCTGGGGCTCTGCACACTTTTGCACACTTTTTGCACACCGGCGGGAAAGCCGTGTTTTTCCTTGCATTGTCTGCATTCTGTGCATCGTGAGCGTTTTTTCTTACCCCCGCGATACACCGTTCAAAAAAGGCCGCCGCACAAAACACTGTGCGGCGGCTTTAAAAATCGAATTCGTACTGCTGTAAAAAGCGCTTACTTGCCCAGCATCTCGTGGGCGGTCTTGCAGATGGTAGCAGCGTCCAGACCGAACTTCTTCAGCAGGTCCCATGCGGGGCCGGAGCAGCCGAACTTGTCCTGCACGCCGACGCGGCGGACAGGGGTGTCATCTACAAGTGCGTGTTTGAGAAGCTGCACAGGGTCGGGATACGTGATGACGGTTACAACGTGCTGTTCACCTCCATCCTGTCCATCCATGATGCCGGCGGGGTCAAACGTATAAGGATATACAGCCGGGGCGACGCCATACGCACCACCCCGTCCTATCCGGAGAATGTGACAGGCTTCTTCTTCCGGAACTATACACAGGAATACGAGCTGTTGGATAGCTCGGATGGAAACAAAGAAAGGAATTGAATAAAACAGAAGAACATGAAGAAGACTCAAGTAATCATTGTCAGCGTGTTCGGGTTACTTGTCCTTCTTGTCATCTGGACAATCTCCGCGATGAAAGGAAAGGAAGAGAATCAGAACACCGTCCGTCTTAGCACGGACAACAAGGATGTGACCATTACGGATGTGAAGGCCCAGCTCGAGCGT
>OKUG01000602.1_pt1 | contig 11896 bp, 8 predicted proteins | sample 1606721 | NCBI WGS metagenome assembly OKUG01 (sample SAMEA3882539, study PRJEB24775) | human gut metagenome | biome: human-associated habitat; feature: intestine environment; material: feces | place: Netherlands | collected 2009/2010
CAGCATAGATATTTGACATTCTCCATTCCCGGACGCGAACCCGCGTCCGGGAACTTTTTTGCGCGCAGCTGCATCTTAACCCTTGACAGATGCGCCGACACATGGTAACTTAACTGTACCAACACGGTTAATACAGTTGATGCGCTACAGAAAGTTGGTGTTGCACTACGATCTCGATCAATTACCGCGATTCCCGGCCGATCTATGAACAGGTGCGCGACGGGCTGCGCCGGCTGATCGTGTCCGGCTCACTGCCGCTGGGCGAAAAGCTGCCCTCGGTGCGCGAGCTGTCCACACAGCTGACCATCAACCCGAACACGATCCAGCGCGCCTACCGTGAGCTGGAGACGGAGGGCTACATCTGCTCCGTTGCCGGACGCGGCAGCTACGTCTGCGCCCAGATCCCGGACGATCCCGCGCGGCAGGTCGCGCTGCTGCAGCAGTTCGATGCGGCCGTGCAGGAGCTGCTGTACCTCGGCATGCGCAGTGAGGAGCTGCGCCGCCGCATTCCCGAAGGAGGAACGAACCATGATTGAAGTCAAAGACGTCGTCAAAACGTTTGACGGCTTCCGCGCGCTCGACGGCGTGACCATGACCGTGCCGCGCGGCGCGGTGTACGGCCTCGTCGGGCCGAACGGCGCGGGCAAGTCCACGCTCATCCGCCATCTGACGGGCATCTACCGCCCGGACAGCGGCGTGATCGACATCGACGGCCAGCCCGTGTACGAAAACCCGGCCGTCAAGGCGCGCATCGCCTACATCCCGGACGACGTGTTCTATTTCCCGCAGGCGACGATCCCGGACATGATGCGCTACTACCGCGGCATCTACCCGAAGTTCGACGCCGAACGCTATCAGAAGCTCGGCGAGGTGTTTCAGCTCGATCCAAAGCGGCAGATCCGCCGCCTGTCCAAGGGCATGCAGAAGCAGGCCGCGTTCTGGCTGGCGATGAGCCTGCGGCCGGACGTGCTCATCCTCGACGAGCCGGTCGACGGGCTCGACCCCGTCATGCGCCGTCAGGTCTGGAATCTCGTGCTGGCCGATGTGGCCGAAAACGGCACGACCGTGCTCATCTCGTCGCACAATCTGCGTGAGCTCGAGGACGTGTGCGACCATGTGGGCATCATGAACGGCGGCAAGGTCCTGCTCGAGCACCCGCTCACGGAGCTGCAGGCCAACATCGTCAAGGTGCTCGTCGCCCTGCCGGACGAGGCGAAGCTGCCCGATGGGCTCGACATCCTGCACCAGAGCAGTCAGGGCCACCTGTACACGCTCATCGTGCACGGTGACGCCGCCGAGGTCACGAACCGGCTGTCCACCGCGCAGCCGCAGTACCTCGATGTGGTGCCGCTGACGCTCGAGGAGATCTTTATTTATGAACTGGGAGGTGCGGACTATGCCGTCAAAGACATCCTTCTGTAACGGAACGGAGTTTCGCAAGTGCCTGTCGCGCTGGTGGCCGCTGTGGGTCATCTACGGCGTGATCCTGTTTATCATGCTGCCGGGTGTGCTGCTCAACGCGCGCTCGACGATACCGTATGTGTCGACCGAGCAGATCAGCTATCTCTCGAACGTCATTCTCTCCGAGACGCAGATGCTGCTGCCGCTGACAGCGTTTTGCGCGGGCCTGCTCGTACACACCGCGCGGCGCGGGGCTGGCCGCCTCCCTGCCGATCCGGCGCGGGTGCATGTTCCGCACGCATCTGCTGGCGGGCCTTGTGATGCTGCTGTCAGCCGAGGCCGTGATCTTCGGCCTCGCCGTGCTCATCGAGGCGACGCGTTTCGAACTCGTCATCGAGCCGCTGCTCATCTGGCTGGGCATACTCGCGCTCGAGACGGTCGTGTTCTACGGCATCGCCGTGCTGTGCGCCATGTTCACCGGCCACGTGGTCATGCTGCCGTGCCTGTACCTGCTCGTGAACTTCATCGCCGTGGGCTTCCAGCTGCTCGTCGAGGCCGTGCTCTACACGTTCGTGTACGGCATGTCGGGTATGGCGGATCTGCCGGTCGACTGGCTCTCCCCGCTGGTGCTGTTCATGCGGCGCACAAGTGTCAGCAGAGACCACCTGCTGCGTCCGATCAGCGGCACGGAGGCAGAGGCCGCCGTCAGCAGCTTCTCCGGCTGGACCTATCCGCTCGTCTGGGCGGCGTTCGCGCTGCTGCTGCTCGTGTGCGCGGGTCAGCTCTACCGGCGCCGCCGCATGGAGAGCGCGGGCGACACCGTCGCCATCCCGGTGCTCAAGCCGGTGCTGAAGTATATCGTGGCGCTCTTCGCCGGGCTGGCGCTGCCGGTCGGCGTGTACGGCATGCTGCTCAACGTGCCGGCCTACCGGGCACATCTGGCGCCGTTCCTGCTGCTGGCAGTCCTCGGCGCAGCACTCGGCTTTGTCATCAGCGAGATGGTCATCCGCAAGTCCCTGCGCATCCCGCGCACGGTCTGGCGCGGCTGCGCGGTCACAGCGGCCGTGTGCTGCCTCGTCGTGGTCGGCGCAAAGTGCGACCTCTCGGGCTACGCCCGCCGCATCCCGGATACCGCGCAGGTCAAAAGCGCGCGCATCATCTGCAACGGTTACAACTCCGCGCTCACCGAGGCGGAGAACATTCAGGCCGTGGAGGACATCCACCGCGCCGTCGTGGCGGAGCGCGAAAAGATCACGGACGACACCAGCATCACCAGTCTGCAGCTGACCTACAAGCTCTCGAACGGCAAGGTGCTGATGCGCGAATACACGCTCCCCGACACGAGCACGCATCTGGCGCAGATCGAGCAGGTGCTCAACTGCGACGAAGCGCGCACCACGCGCAACACGCCGGAGCTGGCCGTGACGCTCGAGCACCTCACCTACACAAACATCGGCTATGAGACCGAAAGCGGCGACTACCTCTACGTGGAGCTCACGGCCGAGCAGGCGCTCGACCTGTACGAAAACGCCATCGTGCCCGACTGCGCGGCCTACGCCGTGACCATCGGCTATCAGCTCAGCCAGTACGACCCGGCAACGGGCGAAACGACCTACGCCGATGTCGACTACACCCCGCTGACCGATTCCACGCGCACGCTTGCATGGCTGCGCGCGCATGGTATCGAGCCGCTGCTCGAGGGTGACTCGATCAAGTACGGCGGCGATGCCGACACGCAGCCGGCCATCAACACCTATGAAACGACCGACAGCAGCTTCGGCCGGTAACACCCGCAAAGCCCTACCGCCCGCACATCTGACGATGTGTGGGCGGTTTTTTGCCGCGCGTTCACAAATCGGACGCAGTGTTCACAAATGCTTTTGGGAATATTCGAAAAATCTTCGCCCTTTGTTCATGCCTCCGTTACAAATATCGGCTACGATATAGACACTTCAAAAAACCAATCAGCCGGGAGGCAGATAACATGAACGACGCTTCCAATTTCCCCGAAAGCGAACAGCCGGAAGCTGAAACCACTTCCGCACAGGCAGGGACCGAAACCACCTCCGCGCAGGCAGAGACGGCGGCAAACGGGACCGGCTCCGCACAGGGCCGCGTGTGCCTGCAGTGCGGTGCGGCGCTCGAGCCGGGCGCGAGCTTCTGCACAAGCTGCGGCGCAAAGATCGACGACAGCGAGGACGTGACGTATCACATCGTCCGCCCCGAGGCCGAGCGCAGCTACGAGGACGCGAACTTCCACCCCAGCGACGACGCGGGCAATACTCCGCCGCGCTACTACACGCCGAATGACGACGCCTGGGCCGAGAAGCCCAAGCACAAGCACCACCCGAGAAAGCCCAAGACCGTGCGCACGCCGGAGCAAAAGCGGCTCATCACGCGCATCGCGTGCCTGTGCCTCGTGTGCGCGCTGCTCGGCGGCCTTGGCGGCGGCGCGATCGCGGGGCTCATCACCCGCTCCGGCAGGACCGGCAACAGCTCCGCCTCGAGCTCCAACGGCACGCTCGTGACGCAGCCGGTCAGCTCCGACCCGAGCTCCGCCTCGTCGATCTATGATCTGGCATGCAAGCAGGTCGTCGCCATCACGACGGAAGTGACCTACACCAACTACTTCGGCCAGACGAGCTCTCAGGCGAGCTGCGGCAGCGGCTTTTTCATCACGGATGACGGCTATGTGCTCACAAACTACCACGTCATCTCCACCGCGCACCAGTACGGCTACAGCGTGTCCGTGCTCACCTCCGACGGCACGACCTATCAGGCGACCATCGTCGGCGTGGACGAGGACAATGACATTGCCCTGCTCAAGGTCGACGCCACCGGCGTGACGCCCGTCACCTTCGGCGACAGCGACAGCATGGCCGTCGGCGACACGGTCTACGCCGTGGGCAACCCGCTCGGCGAGCTGGAGTTCACCATGACGAGCGGCATGATCAGCGCGCTCGACCGCACCATCACCACCTCCGACGGCACCGACAACGGCATCAACATGTTCCAGATCGACGCTGCCGTCAACGCCGGCAACTCCGGCGGCCCGGTGTACAACACCTCCGGTCAGGTCATCGGCATCAACTCCGCAAAAATGTCCTCCACCTACTCCTCCAGTGGTGCAAGCGTCGAGGGTCTGGGCTTTGCCATCCCGGTAAATGACGCCGTCAAGGTGGCGCAGGAGCTGCTGGAAAACGGCTATGTGACCGGGCGTCCCTATCTGGGCATCAGCTACTATGCTGTGACCGACGCCCAGACCGCTGCCCAGCTGGGCGTGAACGCCTATGGTGTCTACATCGTGGAAGTGGTCAAGGGCGGCCCCGCCGACAAGGCGGGCTTGCAGGCCGGTGACCGCATCGTGAGCGTAGACGGCAGCGAGGTGGCCACCCAGAGCGACCTTGGCACCCTGATGCAGAACCACAAGGCCGGTGACACCATCGAGATCACCGTCGCACGCGGCGGCCAGATGCAGACCGTTAACGTCACCCTTGGCGAAAAGGGCGCAGAGAATAACTGAAAATAGTAAAAAGGCGAGAGTCCTCCGTTTTTTCGGAAGGCTCTCGCTTTTTTGTTTGTACCGCGCTCCGCGGGGGCAGAGGCTGTTGCCGAGGGATGTTCTCTTTTGACACCAAAAGAGAACCAGAAAAGTGCCAGCGATTTCGACGCGCTGGAGCCACGAAAAAGGGGCTGCTCGCCCCTTTTAACCCCAAAGAAGTGGGCTACACCGGAAAAAACTGAAGATTCACGCCTGTTCGGCGTGAAGATCTTTTAACCGTTTTTTCCGGCTCCGCCGATTTGAATCCCCTCAGTCGCTGCGCGACAGCTCCCCCAAGGGGGAGCGGGCACACCCACAGCGCCGCGCATTCAAATCGTCTTACACTGCACCAAAAATAGTGGCGCTATACGGCGCAAGGGGGGCTTTGCCGGTAAAAACGCGGCTTTGGCCGCGCCACAGGCTGGAAGAAGTGCCATCACTCAGCAGCTTCCACTGCCCGGCGGGCAGGGGAACGGTGCAGGCGGTGTCGGTGGGGTTATAAAAGACGCACAAAGCGCTCCATGCCGCGCCGTCGCCCCAGACGGCGGGCAGCATCCAGCCCACCAGCGGCTGCTCCAGCGCAAAGAACTGCAAAGCCTCCGGGGCGTGACGGTCGGTGCTGCCCAGCCGGGGAAAGGCTGCCCGCAGCGCCAGAAGCCCCCGGTAGTAGTCCACGAGGGCATGGTACTGCTCGGCACGGTTCCAGTCCAGCCGGTTCAGGGCGGGGGAGGAGCGATAGCTGTTGCTCACGCCCTTTTTGGTGCGGGCGAACTCCTCGCCCGCCTGCATGAAGGGCAGGCCGAAGCTGGTCAGGTAGATGCCCGCCGCCAGCCGGTTCTGCGCCAGCGCCACGGTGTCCCGGGCGGTGAACTCCGGCTTTTCGTAGCGGACGCAGAGCAGCTTATCCCACAGGGTAAAGTTGTCGTGGGCGGAAACGTAGCTCACGATCTGGCTGGGCGCGTGGGGCGGCAGACGGTCGCTGCGGCACCATGCCGCCACCGCTGCGCCGATATCCCAGAAGCTGCCGGGCTTGCCCTCCACATAGCCCGGCTCCCGGGCATCGAAGCAGCCGCCCTTGATGGCGTCCCGGGTGTCGTCACAGAAGATGCCCACCCGCTCGTTGAGCATGGCAAGGTTCGCCTTGTTGGCTTCGTACCGGTGCAGCTGGCTGGCACCGCCCTGCCACGGCTCACCGTACAGCAGGATATCCCGCCCGCCGGGCAGGCTGTCCAGCGCAGCGCGCACCGCGTTGATGCTCTCGGCGTCGTATAAGCCCATCAGGTCGAACCGGAAGCCGTCGATGTGGTACTCCTTCGCCCAGTAGAGGATGGAGTCGATGAGGTACCGCCGCGCCATGGGGCGCTCGCTGGCAAACTCGTTGCCGCAGCCGCTGCCGTTGGAAAAGCTGCCGTCCGGGTTCTGCCGGAAAAAGTAATAGGGCACGGTATTGTTTAAGGGATTCTCGGTGCGGTAGGTGTGGTTATACACCACGTCCATCACCACCCCGATGCCCGCCGCATGGAGGGCGGCGATCATCTCCCGGCACTCCCGGATGCGCACCTCGCCCCGGGTGGGGTCGGTGGAGTAGCTGCCCTCCGGCACGTTGAAGTTGGTGGGGTCGTAGCCCCAGTTATATTGCCGCAGTAAAGGTTTTGCCTCGTCCACGCTGCCAAAATCAAAAATAGGCATCAGCTGGACGTATTTTACCCCCAACCGCTTGAGGTAGTTCAGGCAGGTGGGGTGGATGCCGTCGCCGTGCAATGTGGTGCCCCGCTGGGTAAAGGCCATATATTTGCCCCGCCACGCCGGGCGCACCCCGCTGGCGGCATCCTGCGAAAAGTCCCGCACGCTCACCTCCCACACGGTGCGCTGCGCCGGGGGGATATTGGGGCGCACATCCCGCTCCCACCCGGAGGGCGCGGTGCGGGCAAGGTCTACGATCATGCTGCGGACGCCGTTTACCCCCGCCGCCCGGGCGTAGGGGTCGCCGGTCTCGCGGGTGATGCCGTCCACGGTGACGGCAAAGGTGTAGTAGCGGCCGTGCTGCTCCCCGGGCAGCCAGACGCTCCACACCCCCTGCGCTCCGCGCACAAGGGGCTTTGTGCCCAGCACGGCACCGCCGTCTCCCTTATGGTATAAGGTCACAGTGACCGCCTCGGCGGTGGGTGCCCACAGCCGCAGACAGGTGCCGCCGGGGGTGTAGTCCGGCCCAAGGGGGCCGGTATAATAGTTTTCGCGGTGGAAGGGTTCGTTTTCAAACATTGTTTTCCACTGGGCAGGCGTTTTTGCGGCCATGGTCAGATTCATTCCTTCTTAAAAGATTCGTTATCTTCAGTATATCGGACAATAGGCTTTTTTTCAAGAGGAAATCGACGTTTACAACGGAAATCAATTTTCCTAATAAAGGCTTCCCCCGCCGCGCGGCTGTTTCCGCAGGAAACCAGCGCGGCAGCTGCCGTTTGCCGTCATGACCCCTCCCCGTGAAAATGGGGTTCAGAAACGCCCGCAGGCGTTTCTGAACCCCAAAAAACCAAATCGTTTTCCGTGCCTTACACCCCGCCGTGGCGGCGCTGCTCGGCGGCAAGCTCCTGCTGCAAAGCGGCCTTGCGGTGATCCAGCAGCAGATCCTTGTTGTACTTGAAATACCGCTCGCAGCCGTTCTCAGTGAGGAACTGGTGGGAGGCGGGGTTCACCGTAAGTTCGGTGACGAATACCACCATCTCCTGACTTTCCGCAAAGGCCTGCTCCATAAAGTCGAAGGCGGCTTCCAGCGCAGCAGCGGCGGTCTTTTGGGCGGCTTCGCGCTGGTCCGCCAGCGCACGGAACTGACCGCGCAGCAGGTCGAAGGCCTCCTGTGTACCGGCGGCGTTGGCGCGGCGCAGCTCCCCTTCCCACTGGTGCAGCGCGGCCTGCATCTGCAGACGGTTGGTCAGCTCTGCCTTGCCCAGCAGCCCGGCATCGCGCTTTTGCTGGGTCTCGGCTTCGTAGTCCTTGATCTGCTGGCTGAACAGTTCCGCAGAGCCGTCCGGGATATCCTCCGGCAGGGTAGCCAGCGCCTTTTTGGTCTCCCGCAAAAAGGCGTAGCAGGCATCGGCCACGGCATCCGCCTGCAAAGATGCGGCAAAGCGGGTGTCCAGCCCCGCCAGCAGCAGACTGACAAGGCTGAGCCGCTCGTCAAAGGGAGCCTGCAGCAGCCGTGCGAACACGGCGGGCTTTGCCTGCCCGGCAAGAATTTCCTCCACGCCGTAGTCGTCCCGATACTTGTAGTACAGGTCCAGATAGGCCGAGAAGTCCTCGGCGATCTTCGGGTGCTGGATGTATTCCCGGATCAACTCCTCGTCCGCCTGCAAGCCCAGTGCTTCGTAGGTGTCCAGCAGGTTGGAAAGATCCTCCCAGCCGCGGGCAGTGACGAACTGGGTGCCGTCCACGTCCGCGTTGATCTGGTAGAAGTTCTGGGGATGCAGTTCCAGATAACTCAGGATGGCGCTGTGGATATGCGCGGCGCGGGCGTAGTCCTTCCACACCGGCAGGTCGGGCTCGATATCCATGCGGCGCACGCGGTCAAGGGTTACGATGTCAAAATCCCGGACGGATTTGTTGTACTCCGGCGGGTTGCCTGCCGCCACGATGACCCAGCCCGCAGGCACAGCCTGATTGCCAAAGGTCTTACACTGCAAAAATTGCAGCATGGTGGGGGCAAGCGTCTCGGACACGCAGTTGATCTCGTCGATGAACAGAATGCCCTCCGAAAGGCCGGTGGCCTCCATTTTGGCGTAGATGCTGGCAATGATCTCGCTCATGGTGTACTCGGTCACCGACACGTCCTTATCGCCGTAGTGGCGCTGCCGGATAAAGGGCAGACCCACGGCGCTCTGGCGGGTGTGGTGGGTAATGGTGTAGGCCACCAGTGCCACCCCGCACTCCCGGGCCACCTGCTCCATCACCTGCGTTTTACCAATGCCCGGAGGGCCCATCAGCAGGATGGGGCGCTGCCGGATGGCGGGAATGGCGTATTCGCCCAGCGCATCCTTGGCAAGGTAGGCTTTTACGGTATGCTCGATCTCTTCTTTGGCACGTTTGATATTCATAATGGTTCCCCCTCTTGTCAGGAGTTGTTCAGTTCGCGGTACAGATCGTCCTCCTCGGCCAGAGCGTCCGCAAGGGCGCTGGCCGGGCGGGCCGCCGCACCGGTAAATTCTTCTTCGTCCAGTACCACCTTCATCGCCCACGGCGGCACATTGGCATCATCGAACCGCTCCCCCAAAAACAGAAAGGCGGTATCGTAGCCGGGACGCCGCGCCGGGTAGGTGCCCATGCCGTCGGTGAAGTACAAAAGGCCGCGCAGATTGGAGAACTTCTTTTCGGCGCAAAGCTGATCCACATATGCAAAGGCCGGACGGAAGTCCGTTCCGCCGCCGCCCCGCAGCTCAAAGTGGTTCATGGCGTGGATGAGTTCATCCTCGTTGCGGATGAGGATATCCTGCCGCACGGCGTTGTCGGCCTGAATGAGGTGCAGATTCATGCGGTGGAAAAAGTTTTCCCGTCCTTTCAGCAGGGTGTAGGTTTCTGCCAGAAAGGCGCGCACCAGCTCGCCGGAGGTGGAGTAGCTGGTATCGATGACCAATGCCAGCTCCTCGATCTTTTTGCTTTCCCGGCTTTCCAGCGGCTCGATCAGGGGCAGGTTGCCGTACACCGAAAGGCCGTAGGTGTAGAAGTTCAGATCGAACTCGTCCGGGTCCAGCTTTACCTCCTCGCGCAGGACGCAGAACCGGCGCAGAAAGTCCTTGTAGCTGCGGCGGCTGCGGTTGGCGGCTTTCACCTGCTGCTTCAAGGCATCGGTGCCCTCGCCCGCCTCTTTATCCCGCAGGTCCAGCTCGGTCTGCATCCGCTCGCCGATCTTCTGCCATGTTTTCTGCGGCAGAGGGGTGGGCATCTGCTGGGGCTGCTCCGGGGCATCCTTCGGCCACAGGCGGTGGTCGTCGGTGACAAATTCCCGCTCCAGCTGCCGCAGCACGCCGGGCGTTTGCCGGGTGAGCCAGCGGTACACCGGCGCTGCCGCCACCACCTTTTCCTCAGCGGTGATCTGCCGGTAGGCATTCTGCCGCACATAGGTCAGCGGGCGCATCACGCTTTTGCGCTGTAAGCTGTCAATGACGTTTTCCACCGCGATATCGCACGCAAGGCTCCACAGCTGCGGCTCCCGGCGGCCTTTCAGCCACAAATGCCGGAATATGCAGTGGAATATGGTGTGCAGATACAACCGGTTGAGATATTTCGGGTTCTCCTGATAAAGCTGCAGCAGGCGCTGCGGCTGATAATACAGGGTCTGTCCGTCCGTAGCCAGCACCCGGCAGCGCTCGTCCGGGGCGGGGTTCAGGGCGCTGAGTGCCATATCCAGAAACCGGAAGTCCAGATACAGCCCGCTGCGCACCACCGCCAGCACCTCGCCACCCATGCGTGCCTGCCACTCCTCGTGGGTCTCCGGCCGCTGGGATTGGAAGGGCTTGCGGGGGTCGAAAAATTTTTCTTTTGGCAACGTGTGGTCACCTCTCAAAAATCAAAATCGTACCGCTGCTTTTTGGACTGGGGAGCATATTTTTTGTGTTCCGCATCTGCCAACAGGGCGGCAGCGGCGGCGTTCTCTGCCTTGGCGGCAAGGGCGGCGGCAGATGCAAAAGCGGCTTTATCCAGCACGTCCAGCGCCAGCAGGGCGCGGATGCTGTCGGTGTCCTGCGCCTTTAAAAGGCGGGCGAACACCCGGTCGGTGTTGGCTGCCAGAAACGCCCGGTAGTGCCCGGCGGCAGCTTCGGTCAGCTGCCACGGATACCGCAGGCGGGCAAAGCAGAGCATGGCCATAACGGCGGCGTCATCGGCATCGTGCCCCTGTGGGAAGATGGCGTCATATTCTGCCGGGAGGAATTTATTGTCGAGAAAACACTGTCTGTAATGATATCCCTGCCCGGAAAAGGTGTGCAGCAGGATGTGGGCGGGGGTCTCCTCGATATCCTCCCAGTAGGCGGGGTACCACAGCGCCGCCAGCGGCGCTGTGGCATCGGCGGGCCAGAACTGCGCCTGCACGGCCTCGGTGATGTTGTTCACCAGTGCAAACAGCCCGGTGGGCTGCTCCGGTGCGGCTTGCACCCGCAGGGTCTCCAGCGCAAAGCAGTTCAGAAACACATCGCTGCCCACGGTAAGTCCCCCGCTGCCCACCGTGAGCAGGCGCAGGCTGCGGCAGTTGTAAAAGGCGCAGCTGCCGATGACCTGTACGCTGTCCGGCAGGGTGGCTTCTTCCAGAAAGCTGCCGCACACCGGGTGCAGTTCCATTTCGTCCGCAGCCGGGGCATCGAGATCAAAATCGTACCGGCGGGCGGGCTTTTGCCCCATCGCCTGCCCGAACGCCCGGGTCAGCCGCACCGTGCCGTCTGCGCTTACTGCGTAGCGGCAGAGGGCATCTGCCGCAGGCAGGCTGCGGGGCTTTTCCGAGAAGCAGTAGTCGCCCAGCTCGGTCAGGGCAAAACTGCCGCCCGCCGGGGCGGGCAGAGTGCCCGGCAGCGCCACGCAGGGCGCTGTGCCGTACACCCGCACCAGCCGTGCTGTATCTGCCGAAAGGGGCAAGATATCCAATATCAGTTCGTTTGCCTGTTCCACCATGCTGCGACCTCGTTTTTCTGCATTCATTCAGCTTTCAGTATACCGCGAACAGGGGGTGATTGTCCAGTGCAGAGAAAGATTTGAACGGGTCTGTGCAACGGGGCGCAGCACCCGGCGGCTCTGCCGGTGCTCCCCTTTTGTCACAGCCTTGTTCAAGTCCTCTGTTCTTTCGGTGCTGCCGAAGGGAAATTGCGGGATAAAACAAAAAAGACAGCTATCAAAAGCTGTCTTTCTTGTGGTGCAGTAAAGCAATCCAAATCCGAACCATTTCCCTCGGATGCAACTTCTGTCGCTTCTCCAAAG
>OKUG01000603.1_pt1 | contig 11882 bp, 10 predicted proteins | sample 1606721 | NCBI WGS metagenome assembly OKUG01 (sample SAMEA3882539, study PRJEB24775) | human gut metagenome | biome: human-associated habitat; feature: intestine environment; material: feces | place: Netherlands | collected 2009/2010
TCCATGTTCATGTGCCAGTTGGATTCAAAATTATGTAGTTGTTCAAAAATCAACATAAGTTTTTCTGTGATTTCTTCAATTTGAGAATCAAACCATGGTACTTGTTGTAAAAGCACTTCTTTTGCGAAGGAAAATTCATTTTCAACGTAGTGATGAATTTCTTCTTTGGATAAAGAAGTATATTCTTGTCTATCTTTAGAAATCACTTCTAGAACATGATGTAATATGCTTCCACGAATTCGAATGTCTGTGATGTCTTCTTTTTCTTTTAAATATAAGCCGTATTTTAGTGCATGAGAAAAAGGACATCGTGCATAAGATTCGAGTCTTGAAATAGATCCTTTAAAATGATCATCCTTAAAGAATATGGATTTAGCTGTTGTTTCATTTAAATCGATAGTTGGGGTAGTCCAATTAAAAGAATCGGGCGTAGTGATAAACTCAGCCTTTTGTTGGAGCCAATTTTCTATGTCGGAGCTAGGTTCATAATTTTTTCCTTGATAATCACTCTGTGGATAGAATACGTAAAGAATTTCACACAAAGACAAACAGTCAAAGATTTGTGCCTGCTGGTTTTGAATGCGTGTTTCAAGATTTGGTAAATCCGTGTTTTGTACATAGGCCTCATCAAAGATTCCAGTATGTAACTTTAAAGCAGGAAATGCACTGGCATTTGTGCCAGTTAAAAAGACGATGGGCCTTAAATTTGTGATGTCTTGTCTAGATCCAATGAATACCCCTTCAATGGAATTGGCTTTCTGATTGGCAGAAAGATTTTGGATTTGGTGAATCAAGATGTTTAAATCATTCGCATTATGAATGTGTGTATGCACATCTTGGATAAGTGACATGACATCGTTGAAGGCATTCAAATCTTCTTTTGTGACTTGTTCATGTAGATTTTGAATGTGTTTGGCCATCTTGATAAAATCGTATGCATCAAATAAGAAGGCATGATCGTGTATCCATTCTAAAGTGTCTTGTTCTAATTTTTGGTAGGATGCGAATTGGTAGGAATCAATGATTGCATTATCTTTGTATGGAAGTGTAGTTAAGAAAGGTTCAAATTTTAAAAATTGTTCAGGGAACAATGTGTAATACTGCAAGAGATAATTGTCATTTGGATATAGGGTTTGAACTACGTTTAAAAAACTTTTTAAATCCATATCTTTAGCCCATGTTAAATAATGGATCCACTCGTTATATATAGATGTAGTATGAACTTCTTGTATAGTTGTGAATGGGATCTTATGTGCTGTAAGAATCTGGGTTAAAACATTGATGTCACTTGGGTTGTTTAGGGCAATGAAAATATCATCGGCTGAATAGTCATTTTCAATAATAAGATTTGCGATGACTTCCATTTGTTTGCGTGCGTTGGCAACACTGTAGTAGTGTGTTGTCAACAGTTGCTTATCGCCGAGCCATTTTGCGCCATGATCAATCAACACTTGAATCCAGTAACTGTCTAATTGAGAGTATTCTTTTTTTAGGATATAGATGTTTTCTAAATCTGGTAAACTTGAAAGGGCATCTTGCGTTTGGTCTTCTTTGAGTTGAATTGGATACAGAAGATTTAAGATTTCATGTAAATCTTTTTCTTTTTGGGTTGAACAAGGAAAATCATGAATCTGATAGGTTTTTGCCATTTTTATAAAGTCTAGACAGGCATTTAAAAAGTCATAGTCTTCTTTACTGGAATAGAAGGCATTGGAAAGAGAGATATTCTTTAAAGCATCTTTGTATAAATAAAGAATTTCAATGTCAGATTTATTTTGTCCATGATAAAAAGAAGATAGCCAGCTAGACAAGGTTAAAACTTGTATGCCAAGGCAATCTTTTTTTTGTTTTAAAATTTCTTTGTATAAAGATAGATGTAGGGGAGCCGGAGCTAATATTGTACTGTTGTCTGGAATTTGTATCATAAAATTATCACCTAGATTATTATACCATCATTATTATTAACTCGAGAGTTATTAACTGTACAGTTAATGAAAAAAAAGTGGATCAAGCGATCCACTTTGTGTTGTATTATAGATTTTCTGTAATGTGTCTTGCGACATATACACCAGATGCACTGGCATGACTTAATGAGTGTGTTACACCTGAACAGTCTCCGATAACGAATAGTCCTTTGTGTTTTGTTTCTAAGTTTTTATCTACTTTTACTTGCATGTTGTAGAATTTAACTTCAACACCATATAGTAATGTGTCATCACTAGCTGTTGATGGACATACTTTATCAAGCGCATAGATCATTTCAATAATGTCATCTAATTGACGTTTAGGGATAACTAGAGATAAGTCTCCTGGTGTAGCCTTCAATGTAGGAGTTACGAATCCTTGTGCAATACGACTTGGAGTTGAACGTTGTCCACGAATCAGATCACCAAAGCGTTGAACGATAACACCACCACCTAACATGTTTGATAGGCGGGCAATACTTTCACCATATTGGTTACTTTGTGAGAAGGGTTCTGTGAAATGATTTGATACTAATAAGGCAAAGTTTGTGTTGTTTGTGAAACGAGCTGGATCTTCATAGCTGTGACCATTTACAGTGATGATTCCGTTTGTGTTTTCGTTTACGACAACACCTCTAGGGTTCATACAGAATGTACGAACGCGGTCTTGATATTTCTTTGAACGATATACGATTTTAGATTCATACAATGAGTCTGTTAATTCTGAGAATGTATCGGCATTTAGTTCAACACGAACACCGATGTCTACACGATCACTCTTTGTTTCAATGCCTAAGTTTGAGCATACAGATTCCATCCATTTACTTCCTGAACGGCCTGTAGAAATAATACATTGTGTAGATGTATATGTTTCATCCCCACAAACGACTTCATATCCATCTTCGATTTTGTTTACCATATCAATGTGTTTAAAGAAATGGAATTCGGCTTTGTCTTTTAATTCATTGTATAAGTTTTCAAGTACTACATAGTTAATGTCAGTTCCTAAGTGACGAACTTTCGCTTTTAATAAGTGAAGATCATTTTGAAGACATTTTTTGGCGATAGCAGCATCTGAGTTTGCATATAGACGAGTTTTTTCTCCGCCCATCTTGCAGTTGATTTCATCCACATATTCCATTAAATCGATAGCTTCTTGTTCACCTACATATTCGTATAGGTTTCCACCAAATTCATTTGTGATATTGTATTTTCCATCACTGAAGGCACCAGCTCCACCAAAACCGTTCATGATGGCACATGATTTACAGTGGATACATGATTTGATGTTCTTTCCGTCAATTGGACATTTTCTTTTGTTTAATGGTGCTCCTGCTTCAAAAACACCAATTTTTAATTCAGGTTTACTCTTTAATAATTCGTAGGCTGAGAAAATTCCTCCAGGCCCAGCACCAATAATAATGATATCGTATTGCATTTTATTTTCCTCCTGTTTGAAGGCTATAGTCTACTGTTTTCGGTAGTAGGTATGAACGTTCAACCATATCATGAACTTATATAACCCGGACTATTATACGGATAAAGTGAATTGTTTGCAAGCGATATTTTTGAAAACGAAACATAAAAAAAATGATATAATCATGTAGGCTAGAAGAGGTATGCATATGAGCAAGAATAAAATACATGATTTAATAATGATTATACTTGGAAACTTTGTAGTCGCATGTTCAGTTTCCTTTTTTATACTTCCTAATAATATATTAACAGGTGGTGTAGCTGGTGTGGCTGTCGCATTACATCCAGTTCTTCCGATTGATACAGTTTTAATGATTGATGGTTTAACAATTGGATTATTTATATTGGGAGCTCTTTTATTAGGAAAGCAGTTTGCGATGAAATCTGTGATTTCTACAATTGTATATCCGGTTTTCGTAACAGGTTTATCACAGGTTGCCACAATGTTTCCTAAAGATACATTTGTGATGCCAGCTTATGTGGCTACAATCTATGCCGGAGTTCTTGTGGGGATTGGTTTAGGTTTAGTGTTTAGAGTTAATTCAAGTACGGGTGGTATGGATATCTTAGCTTTGATTTTACATAAATACCTGAAGATTCCTGAAGGAACCAGTGTAATGATCGTGGATGGCTTAACAGTTTTATTGGGTGTGGTTACACATGGTTTAACACCAGCATTGATTGGTATTATGTCTGTGTTTGTTTGTGGTGTCGCAATCGATAAAACAGTAATGCTAGGCATGCAATCCGCAAAAAATGTTATGATTATATCGACAGAGTGGAAACAGATTCGTCGTATTTTATTAGAGACAGTGGATCGTGGTGTAACGATTCTAGATGGAAGTGGTGGCTATACACAAGCGCCTAAGCCCGTGTTGATGTGTGTTATTAAGCAGAAACAATATCCATTATTAGAGTCAAGTGTTTTAGAGATTGATCCAAAAGCGTTTATTATTGTGAATGATGTGCATCAGGTACATGGTGCTGGTTTTACATCAAAACATGTGGTGGAGACAGATGAAGCAGCATATTAAAGAAATTATTGTCGTTGAAGGAAAAAATGATACAAACACGTTGCAGTCTTTTTTTGATTGTGACACGATTGAAACGGGTGGAGACCAGGTCAACGAGAAAACGATTGAGCGTGTTAGACAGGCTCAAAAGACAAGAGGTGTAATTATTTTTACAGTGTGCCAGGATGTAAACATGCGTTTATTAATAAGGAAAAAGCGAAAACACCTAAAAAAGTGGGTGTAGAGCATGCAAGTAAAGAAGATTTATGGGATGCCCTATGTCATTATGTAACGTTTGAGAATAAAGAAGAAGTATTGAGTTGGCAAGACTTTATTGATTTAGGCTTAGTCGGAAACAAAGATTTGCGCTTTCAAGTGTGTGAAGATTTTCATATTGGTCCTTGCAATGCGAAAACATGTTTTAAGCGTTTAAATCAGATGAATGTGACAAAAGAAGAGATAGAAGAAAGGAGTCTTTCATGAAACAGGCGATTGCGACAGTAAAAAAGACAAAAGAGATTCAAGAAAAGTATAAGGTTTTCACAAAGAAAAGCTTTGGACAGAATTTTATTATTGAACCGGGTGTTGTTGAAAAGATTGCCAATGCAGCAATTCAATCAAGAGATGAATTGGTTTTTGAGATTGGTCCTGGAATTGGGGCTTTAACACAGTTTTTATGTGAAAAAAGTAATCAGGTTGTAGCTTTTGAGATTGATGAAAGATTGCCGGTTGTATTAGAGAATGAGATTGGTTTTGATCATTTACAGATAGTATTAGAAGACATCTTAAAGGTGGATATTGATGAAAAGATTCGTGAATTTAGAAAGCCTGGTCAAAAGGTAGTTTTCGCGTCGAATCTTCCTTACTACATCACGACGCCGATCTTATTTAAATTGTTTGAGGCAAATGAAGAGATTGAAAGAATTACGGTTATGATGCAAAAAGAAGTGGGAGAACGTTTCTTGGCACACGAAAATGATAAGGAATACAATGCGTTGAGCGTAATTACGCAATATCGTTGTGATGTGAAAAAAGTCATGGACGTATCAAGAAGAGTATTTTGGCCAAGTCCCAATGTAGATTCGATGGTCATTCAGTTTTCTTTCCATCACAAGTATCATTTAGAAGATGAGAATTATTTCTTCGATTTGGTAAAAGCTTGTTTTACACAAAGAAGAAAAACTATTTATAATAACTTTCAGAATTTTGTGAAAGATAAGGCTCTGGCAAAAAAATTGTTAGAAAAAGTAAATATTGATCCTAGTACGCGTGCGCAACAGTGTACGTTAGAAGATTTTATTCGATTATATGAGGTGACCTATGAAAGTACAGGCAAGGGCAAAAATTAATCTAGCATTAGATGTCGTGGAAAGAATGGATAATGGGTATCATTCTTTAGACATGATTATGGTACCTATTTCAATTTATGATGAGATTGAGATAGAAAAAAATGATTTTGATGTAGTTGAATGTGAAGGTATGAAATTACCAGAGAACAATACGGTTTCAAAGATGATTCAAGTTTTAAAGGATACCTATCACTTAGATTCTTGTTTCAAAGTATCTATCAAGAAGCATATTCCGGCTCAGGCAGGTCTTGGTGGCGGAAGTGCGGATGCAGCTGCTGTATGTAAGGCGGTTTTAAAGATGGAAGGTATTGAGGAAGCGGAAGAAAATCTTTATGAAATCACAAAACAAGTGGGGGCGGATGTTCCTTTCTGTATTCATGATAAGTGGGCTCGAGTAAAGGGTATTGGAGAAAAAATCACGCCAATTGAGAGTGATTGGCAATTTGATATTGTGGTTGTAAAACCAGATTTTGGAATTTCTACTGCGAATGCATTTTCTAAATGGAAAGAGTCGCGTCCTTTTCATCCGGATGTAGATTTAGTAGAGTCGAGTATTCGAGAAGAGAACATGGATCTTTTATATCAGACTATGGCAAATTCATTGGAGCCAATCGCCTTTGAGATTGAGCCTGAATTAGAACAAGTGAAAATGGATATGGAAGATGCAGGTTTAGTACGTATATTGATGTCTGGGTCTGGTTCAAGTATGTTGGGATTCAGTGTGGATGAAGAAGTGATTTTAAGTGCATGTGAGCAATTGAAGGAAAAGTATAATTTTGTTCAAATTGTTCATGTAGGAGGCTAATATGGCAGCTTCTGTAATTTCTTATTTAGTATTCTTTGCGTGTTTTGGTTTAAGCTTTTATGCGATTTCAAGTATTCAGTTTGAAAAGGTGTGTAGTGTAAAAAATCCTAAGAAAGTGCAGATTTTAATGTTTATTTTATCGCTTTGTCTTGCGTACATTTCAAGTCAGGCAATTTTACAATTAACAATCTATAATGGCTTTGCTTGATAAGTGGATTGCCCTGGATATGGGGGCGTATCTTGCACGGTTTTATGATTTTTCTACACAGAAACAAATTGTTTTAAAAACAATAATCGCAAAAAAAGGAAAAGAAACATTGGGTGTATCGGATCAGGCGCTTGCCTATTTATATAAGGATCTGGATACGATACAAATTCAATATCCTATATCACATGGTCAAATTCTTCATTCAATTGAACCTTTGGTTCAGAAGGGGTTAAACGAACTACATGCCTTTGATGGCTTATTAAGACCGAGTGTGCTTGTGAGTGTTCCTACGGAGTTGTCACAAAGACAACGAGAACTTTGGCAGCAAATGTTTTTAGATTGTGGCGTACGTAAGGTTGAATTTATTTCAAACTTAAATGCTTTACAAGAAGAAGGTTCTTGCTTTTTAGTGCATAGTGGACATTCTTATACGGAAATTCATGTGTGTGCTTATGGTAAGGTGCTTGTGTCAAAGACAATTTATTATGCGGGAGCACAGATTGATGAGCAGATACAAAGGATTGTTTACAACAAGACGGGTTGTTTTATCACAAAAATGGATGCGGCTCATTTGAAGGAAATGGCAAGTCTGGCTTTTTGGCAACAAAAAAACAATTTATTGTTGTGTTATGCCTTTGATTCAAGACAGATTCTTCATCAGATTCAAATTGAGTCAAGTCTATTGTGGCCGGCCTTCGAGATGGTTTCAGCACAGATTTCATTATGGGTAAAACATTGTTTTGATGGTCTTCCTGCTTCTTTACAAGAACATTTTTTGATGCATGGAATTGAATTGAGTGGAGGATTGGCGGATTGTTTTGGACCGTCACAATTCATTTCTAAGAACATATCTTGTCCAGTTCTTTGTACAAAACGAGGACAATACGATATGATAGATGCATTAAAGGGGGTAAAGTCAGCGTGATTGATTATAAAATGATTTTATTACCATTCTTGATTTCAGTGATTCTAACACCGTTGGTGAAGCAATATTCTATTTATTGTGGGGCCTATGCCAAAGAAAATAAGCGTACGGTCCATCATGGAAAGATTTCGCGTATTGGTGGTGTAGCGATTTATTTGGCATTCATTATAACGATGGCTATCTTTGTGAAGGCGGATCGTCAGATCAAAGGTTTGGTTATTGGAAGCAGTATTATGTTTTTTACTGGTTTAATTGATGATTTAATCGATATTAAGCCACTGGTTAAACTAACGTTGGAAGTTATTGCGGCTTTGGTGTTGATTTATTTTGGAATTTCAGTAGATATTATTCGTTTGCCTTTGGGCATTCAAATTGATACAGGTATTATTTCGTTTATCTTTACGATAATTTGGGTGGCCGGTATCACAAATGCGGTAAACCTGATTGACGGTCTAGATGGTCTTGCCGGAGGTATGAGTGTTATTGTGCTTGTGGTCATTGGTTCTATCGCCATCATCGAAAGACGTTCGGATTTATTAAGCATTGCCTTTATCTTAGCTTTTGGAACATTGGGTTTCTTAGTTTATAATGCGCATCCAGCTAGTATCTTTATGGGAGATTGTGGATCGTTGTTTTTGGGGTTCATGATTTCGGCAATTTCATTGCTTGGATTTAAATCGAGTACGATTTTGACGTTGGCATTGCCTATCTTATTGTTGATGCTGCCAATTATTGATACGTTATCCGCTATTTTGAGACGTACTTTAAAGGGTATGAAATTTATGGAGGCGGACAAGAGTCATATTCATCACTTGTTGATGCGCCAATTTGGACATCGTAATACTGTAATTATCATGTGTGGTTTAACAGCGCTTTTTGGATTGAGTGCTTTTGCGTATATGATTAATCGAAATATCGGCTTTTTAGTTATGGTCATTATATTGTTGGCGGTAGAGATCTTTATTGAGAAATCGGCAATGATTAGTGAGAAATTTCATCCTTTAATTGGTTTATGGCATCGTATTCAAAGAAAATCGCGAAAAATATTCAAAAAAGTAGGCTAAAATGCCTACTTTTAATATTGTTTTCACATTGGTTTGTTAGAATGGGGTTATGGAACCGAATGAATGGCAAAAGTACAAAAACAAGAAGTCGACGGAGTACACACAGAAAATAACGTCGCAGGCTAGAATTGCTGAAGAACAACTGTTAGAGGGTTTAAATGAAAGTGAGGTTTATGATTATATGCTTTCTAAACTGAATTTTTGTCAGAGGAAACAAATGTATTCGAGTTTAGAAGCTAAGGTGTATGTGAAAGTTGGCGACATATGCTTTACAGATTTTGGATTGGCCTATCTAAGTGAGGTTGGCTATCAGCATTTTGGTTTAGTGTTGGCAATGAAGAATGGGAAAATATTTGTAGTACCTATGAGTGGGAATAGTAGTGCATATCATAGGGCGTATGATCCTGTATCTCATATGGGAAAGCGTCATTTGATGCGTTTACCAGAAATTGAGGGCTTAAATAAGGCGAGTGTATTATTCTTAAATGATGCGAAATGGATCAATTCGGCGCGTGTGATTGATGTGAAGGCACATATTGATCCGAATTCTCATTTGTTTGATAAAATAAAAAAATGTGTTATGCAAATGATGCTATAATAGGAGCATGTCAAAATGTGTAGTAGCCTGTTCAGGTGGACCTGACAGCATGGCTTTATTAGATCAATTGAATAAACAAGGCAAGGACATTGTCGTTGCACATGTGAATTATAAACATCGCGATACGGCAGATAGGGATGAGAAAATAGTGAAGGAATATTGTAAAAAATATGATATTCCTGTTCGTGTTTTATATCCGGTGTATGAGAAAGGAAATTTTCAGGCATGGGCAAGAGATGTTCGTTATGCTTTTTTTGAAGAAGTGGCAGATGAATTTGATACGAAATTATTATATGTAGCACATCAGATGGATGATGTGATTGAGACGTATTTGTTTCAGAAAAATCGAAATATGATTTGTGACTGGTATGGATTAAAAGAAAAGAGTGTAAGGCAGGGATACCAAATTGTTCGACCTTTACTGAATTTCACAAAGAGTGAATTACAACAATACTGTAATGATAATGGTGTTTCTTTTGGAATTGATGAATCGAATTTAACCAATCACTATACGCGTAATGTGATTCGTCATACGCAAATTGAGAAGATGGATCGTAATGAAAAGGAAGAATGGATTTTAAAGATTCAAAATGAGAATGATTTTTGGCAAATAAAAAGAGCAGGCATAGAAGATTTTTTAAAGAATTGGAATGGGGATGTAGATTCTTTATTGAATCAAGAAGATGCCTGGCTCTGTTTAGATACTTTCTTATTTCAGGCTTTGAGCCATCATTTCTCTAGGAAATACATGGAAGAGTTGTGTGTTCAATTAAAGGGAAATGTGCTGATTGAAATAGAGGATCATTTATTGGAAAGGCATAATGAAAAGTTGTATTTAATGCCAAAACCACAGAATGTGTATTATACATTGAATGAATTGGAGTATAAAGATTATAAAGAATTCTCTATTATGAATCAGGGGCAAACAATTGAGTCTTTTAGTGTGGAGGCATCTGACTTTCCTTTGGTGGTGCGTCATGTTAAAGTGAATGACGTAATTTCGATGCGTTTTGGAAATAAGAATGTGCATCGTTTCTTTGTGGATCGAAAAATCTGCAAGATATACCGAAAATATTGGCTAGTTGTGGAAAATAATGCAGGAAAAGTTATTTTTGTTCCAGGCCTTGGATGTGATGTAGAACATTATTCACAAAATCAACAGTTCTATTTTAAAATGAATGGTCTAGATTAAATGTTTATGTTACAATGTTTAAGTAACTTAAGGAGAAAAACACCATATGATAGCTCAAGATATTGAAAAAATTTTATTAAGTGAAGAAGAAATCGAAAATCGTTGTGTAGAACTAGCACATCAAATAGAAGAAGATTATAAAGAATCTGGAGAAACTCCAATCGTAGTTGGATTGTTAAAGGGAAGTGTTCCTTTTATGGCTGAATTGATCAAGCGTTTTGAATTTCCATGTGAAATTGATTTTATGTCCGTTAGTTCATACGATGGAACAGAATCTATTGGAGATGTTCGTATTTTAAAGGATATGGATCTATCTTGTAAGAATCGTTCTATTTTAGTTGTAGAAGATATTATTGATACAGGTAGAACTTTAGTTGAAGTAAAGAAAATGTTTAAGAATAAAGGTTGTCTAGATGTTCGTTGTGTAACATTGTTAGATAAACCAAGCCGTCGTGTTTGTGAAATTGAAGCGGATTACGTTGGTTTTGAGGTGCCAAATGAATTTGTGGTTGGATACGGATTGGATTACAACCAGAAATATCGTAACTTACCATTTGTTGGTGTTTTAAAACCTGAAATTTATCAGTAGGAGGAAGATTATGAAGAAGTGGTTAAATTATTTACCAACCATCTTCATTTTATCAATTGTATTATCATTAGTTTTTTATAGTTCACAGGGCAGTACTGTACAAATGAATTATACACAATTTGAGAAAATTGTAGATGAAGTTGACTTTAAGAAGAGTTCTATGACAATTAGTTCCACTGTTATTCAGTTGGAAGGTACTTATGAGCAGAACTCAAAGACAATTGGATACAAGGTTATTGTTCCAAGAACAGAAAAGAATATTGAGAAGTTGGAAAAGGATTTGCAACGTAATGGTGGAAAGCTAACAGTAGAAGATCCAAACCAAGGAAGTGTATGGATTTCTATTCTTTCTCAAATCATTCCATTCTTGATTATTGCGGTATTCTTCTACTTCATGTTTTCTAAAATGGGCGGTGGAGGCAATAATAAAGCCTTTGAATTCGCAAAATCAAAAGCTCGTGTTGAATCGAATGTAAAAGTTCGTTTTAAAGATGTTGCGGGTTGTGAAGAAGAAAAAGAAGAAGTAAAAGAAATTATCGATTACTTACGTTCACCAAAGAAATTTACAGATATGGGAGCACATATTCCTAAGGGAATCTTGATGGTTGGTCCTCCAGGAACTGGTAAAACTTTATTGGCAAAAGCCGTAGCTGGAGAAGCCAATGTTCCATTCTTCTCGATTTCAGGTTCTGACTTCGT
>OKUG01000636.1_pt1 | contig 11446 bp, 10 predicted proteins | sample 1606721 | NCBI WGS metagenome assembly OKUG01 (sample SAMEA3882539, study PRJEB24775) | human gut metagenome | biome: human-associated habitat; feature: intestine environment; material: feces | place: Netherlands | collected 2009/2010
CATTTGCTCATTTCAAAATAAATTATTAATATTGCAATAGAAAGGGATCGCAAACCTTTGTGATGCTTGTATACAAACATTGAAAAACGATATCTTATGAAGAAAGTAATGTTGGTTTTTGGCACACGTCCAGAAGCTATCAAGATGTGTCCGCTGGTGAAGGAATTCCAGAAGGACGCTGAAAATTTCAAGACAATTGTCTGTGTGACCGGTCAGCACAGGGAAATGCTCGACCAAGTGCTTACTATTTTTGACGTAAAGCCTGACTATGACCTCAATATAATGAAGCAGGGACAGGATTTATATGATGTCACTGCCCGGGTGATTCTGGGTATGCGCGACGTGCTGAAGGAAGCGCAGCCAGATGTGGTGCTTGTGCATGGCGACACAACAACGTCGACTGCGGCTGCTCTCGCTGCGTTCTATCAACAGATTCCTGTCGGGCACGTGGAAGCGGGATTGCGCACCCACAACATCTATTCGCCGTGGCCTGAAGAGATGAATCGTCAGCTGACGGGCCGCATCTCGTCGTTCAACTTCGCTCCGACCCCTCTTTCGGAAAGCAACCTCAAGGAGGAAAAAGTGCAAGGAGAGATTGTCGTTACGGGCAACACCGTTATCGACGCGCTCCACATGGTTGTTGACAAACTGACGCACGACGAGGTTCTTGCCGCAGAGCAGAAAGAAGTGCTCGCAAAGGCAGGCTACGACATAAGCCGTCTTGACAACGGCAGAAAACTGGTGCTTATCACAGGCCACCGCCGTGAGAATTTCGGCGATGGATTCATCAATATGTGTACGGCCATCCGCGACCTCAAGGACAAGTATGCCGACGTTGACTTCGTTTATCCGATGCACTTGAATCCGAATGTGCGCAAGCCAATTCATGAAGTTTTCGGCGAAGATTTGAAAGGTTTGGGCAATATGTTCTTCATCGAGCCGCTTCAGTATCTTGAGTTCGTGTATCTGATGAGCAAATCAACGATTGTGCTCACCGACTCGGGCGGCATCCAGGAAGAAGCTCCCGGTCTGGGCAAGCCTGTGCTCGTGATGCGCGACACGACAGAACGTCCGGAGGCGCTGGCTTCGGGAACAGTGCATCTTGTGGGCACCGACTATCACAAGATTATGGACGAGGTGAGCAAACTGCTTGACGACAAGGCTGCTTATGATAAGATGTCGAAGGCTGTCAACCCTTACGGCGACGGCAAGGCATGCCGCAGAATTGTAGACTTTTTCAAAAACAAGTAAGCAGACTTGAATATAACACCAGCCGCCCTGCAATCGCGATTGCAGGGCGGCTGGATTTTTATGTGGCAGGGTTCCTACAGGATGCCCTGTGCCATCATTGCCCGCGCCACTTTCATGAAGCCAGCCACATTGGCTCCCTTCACATAGTTTGTGTAGCCGTCGGCTTCCTTGCCGTATTTCTGGCATTGGGTGTGGATGTCAGCCATGATGCCGCGCAGCTTGGCATCGACTTCCTCTGCGGTCCACGTCAGTTTTTGTGAGTTTTGTGCCATCTCAAGTCCGCTGACCGACACGCCACCGGCATTTGCCGCCTTTCCTGGCGCATAGAGGATTTTTGCGTTGACAAACTCATGCACAGCCTCCGGCGTGGAAGGCATGTTGGCCCCCTCCGACACAGCGAAGCATCCGTTGGCAAGCAACGTGCGCGCGTCGTCGCCGTCAAGCTCGTTCTGTGTGGCAGACGGCATTGCGATGTCGCACTTCACGCCCCATGGGCGTCCGCCCTCAAAATATTCGCAGCCGTATTTCTCAGCAAACTCGCGAATGCGTCCGCGGTAGATGTTTTTAAGTTCGAAGATAAAGTCGAGCTGTTCCTGACTCAACCCTTCAGGCACGTAGATTGTGCCGTCGGAGTCGCTCATCGTTACAACTTTGGCGCCGAGTTCAAGCAGCTTCTTTGCAGTGTAGGTAGCCACGTTGCCGGAGCCGGAGATGGCAACCTTCTTGCCCTTGATGTCGATGTCGCGAGTGGCGAGCATATTGAGAAGAAAGTAGACATTGCCGTAGCCGGTGGCTTCAGGGCGTATCAGCGAGCCTCCGAATTCAAGGCCTTTGCCGGTAAACGTGCCGGTGTTCTCGCGCGCCATCTTCTTGTACATGCCATACATGTAGCCCACTTCGCGTCCGCCAACGCCGATGTCGCCGGCAGGCACGTCGCGGTCGGGGCCAAGGTTGCGCCATAGTTCAGCCACAAATGCCTGACAGAAGCGCATCACCTCCATATCTGATTTACCTTTTGGGCTGAAGTCCGATCCGCCCTTGCCTCCGCCCATAGGCAGCGTGGTGAGTGAATTCTTGAATGTCTGCTCGAAAGCAAGAAATTTCAGAATCGACTGGTTTACCGATGCGTGGAATCGGATTCCACCTTTATACGGCCCTATGGCATTGTTGTGCTGGATGCGGTAGCCCATATTGTTGTGCACTTGTCCTTTGTCGTCTACCCACGACACGCGGAACGAGATGATGCGGTCGGGCAGACAAAGCCGCTCAATCAGATTGTAGCGTTCAAATTCGGGATGCTCGTTGTAGACATCCTCAATTGATGTAACCACTTCTTCAACCGCCTGCAAGTATTCCGGTTCGTTAGGAAAACGACGACGCAAATCGTCGATTACTTCTGTTGCTTTCATATACTGTTGTTTTTGTAGATTTTCAAATTGCTACAAAAATACAAACTTTTTCCATGCGATTGCTATTATAAATGGGAAAATGTAATCAAAAATGCTGTTTTTATGACATTTTTCAAATTTGGAATAAATTTTCAGCAATGGAAAAACCGGGATGATTCCCGGTTTTCTCACACAAATCTTATTCAAAAATCATTAAGTTGGACTATGAGAATCCTATATCTTATCAAGTGCTTGGGCAAGGTCGTCGATAATGTCGTCGATATGTTCAATGCCTATTGACAGGCGCACGGTCGACGGCGTTATGTGCTGTTGCGCAAGCTCTTCTGGTGTCATCTGCGAGTGGGTGGTGGTGTAGGGGTGGATTACGAGGCTTTTCACGTCGGCTACGTTTGCGAGCAGCGAGAAAATCTCGAGAGAGTCGATAAATTTCCATGCCTCCTTCTCTCCGCCTTTTATCTCGATGGTGAAAATGCTACCGCCGCCGTTGGGGAAATATTTCTGGTAGAGGGCGTGGTCGGGATGGCCGGGCAGCGACGGATGATTGACCTTGGCCACCTTAGGATGCTTGCTCAGATAGTCGACAACCTTGAGGGCGTTTTCTACGTGACGTTCTACGCGCAGCGACAGCGTTTCCAATCCTTGCAGCAGGATGAAGGCGTTGAACGGGGAGATTGCGGCACCGGTGTCGCGCAGGATGACGGCGCGGATGCGTGTCACGAAAGCAGCCTTGCCCGCTACGTCGGCGAAGATTGCGCCGTGGTAACTTGGGTCGGGCTTGGCGAGTGTTGGGAACTTGTCGGCATTGGCTTTCCAGTCGAAAGTGCCGCCGTCTACGATCACACCTCCGAGACTCGTGCCGTGGCCTCCGATAAACTTAGTGGCGGAATGCACCACAATGTCGGCACCGTGTTCGATTGGGCGGATGAGATATGGGGTGCCGAATGTGTTGTCGACAATTAGCGGAATGTTGTGGCGGTGTGCCACTTCCGCGATGGCTTCGATATCGGTGACGTCGGAGTTGGGATTGCCGAATGTCTCCGCATAGACAACCTTGGTGTTGGGCTGGATGGCAGCCTCAAGTGCTTCGAGGTTGTTGACGTTGACAATGGTGTTGGTGATGCCCTGAGTGGCAAGTGTGTGGGTAATCAGGTTGAACGATCCGCCGTAAAGGTTGTCGGCGGCAACAATGTGGTCGCCCTGCGAAAGGATGTTTTGGAGAGCGTAGGTGACGGCGGCTGCGCCAGAGGCTACTGCCAGTCCCGCCACTCCGCCTTCCAAAGCGGCAACGCGGTCTTCAAACACTCCTTGTGTCGGATTGGTCAGACGTCCGTAGATGTTGCCGGCGTCGCGCAGGCCGAATCGGTCGGCTGCGTGTTGCGAATTTCTGAACACGTACGACGTGGTTTGGTAGATTGGCACGGCGCGTGCGTCTGTTGTCGGATCCGGTTGCTCTTGACCAACGTGGAGTTGGAGCGTCTCGAAGTGATATTTCTTTGTTGCCATATCTATATGCTTTTAAGATTGGTTGCTGACTGATTTTCTATTCTCACACCGCAAAGTTATGGCGTAAAGATGAATCCTCCAAGAGTTTTTTGAAACTTGGAAAATTGTTCTTGAAACGATGGCGCTGATAGCAAAAAAATTCTGTAAACGGCCGTGATTAAGTCCGTTTACAGAATTTTATTCTTTTGCCTTGTTATGTGCTTCGGTTATGTAAATTTGCAGTACAACTGCAAATTTACATAAGATATGGGAATATTCAATATGAAATAAGTTGGAAATTACGGATTAATCAATTTTGGCATCAGGGGTGTCAATTCCGTCGGAGTCGGGGTCTACGACATATTTCGGTGACTCACCGTAGCGGTTTTCAAACGGTTCGCTGTCTTGGCAGAGGAACACAATCATGACTATGTGGTAGGCGATATATGCGATGGCAAACAATACGAATTTGCCGAGAAACGCTGATATCGCTGCCGGAGGAAAATTGATTAATGAGCTGATTCCTAAGTCGATGACGAATATTGTGCCGAACCCATACGTGGCGATTATTCCTGCTCCCCACCACCATCCGCTGCGTCCGGTGTCGTGCAGGCGGCGGAATGTGATTGGAATCATCAGAAGATTCAACAGCCAGGATATCGTGTCGTGAGTGATTGCGCAGATGATGATAACGACAAGCGCAGTCCACCAGAATTCCGAACGGCGCGAGCGGCCGTTAAACTGAAAGATTTTGTTGCATGCGGCTTTCAGTGCCTCTCCGATAGAAAGTTGTGGTAATTGTTGTGTATTCATAATCAAAGGTTTTAGAGAGTTTCTTGTCAATTACGAGCGATTAGCACGGTGGCATATGCGGAGATGCCTTCCTGACGTCCGGTGAAGCCAAGTCGCTCGGTGGTGGTGGCTTTTACCGAGATGTCATCTGGATCGCAGCCAATGCATTCAGCCATAGCCTTCTGCATGGCGGGGATGTGGGGATTCATCTTCGGCGCCTCGGCGCAGATGGTGATGTCGGCGTTTCCAAAGGTGTAGCCTTTTTCCCGCAACAAGTCGGCCACGCATCTGAGCAGCTTCTTGCTGTCGATGCCTTTGTAGGCAGGGTCGGAGTCGGGGAAGTGGAAACCGATGTCGCGCAGCGCCGCAGCTCCGAGCATTGCGTCGCAGAGCGCGTGGATTGCCACGTCGGCATCGCTGTGGCCGAGCAGCCCGAGTGAGTGTTCGATTTTCACGCCGCCAATCCAAAGGTCGCGACCTTCGACAAGGCGGTGCACGTCAAATCCGAAGCCGGTGCGGAAGGGTAAAGCCATATCGTTTTATTTTTTGCCTAACAGGTGTTTGAGTCCGTCCATGTCAAACGTCAACGAGAAACGGAGCGTTTGGTCGAGAGGACTGTTTTGAGCCGTTGCAATCATGTATGCTGCGTCGAGCTGCACCACGTTGAGCGAGAATCCGGCACCAAATGAGAAGTACTGGCGGTTGCCCTTCATGGCGTTCTCATAGAAGTATCCGGTACGTACGAAAAACTGCTGGTTGTAGTTGTACTCGGCACCGACGGAGAGCGTAATTTCCTTCAGCTCTTCCTTGAATCCGCCCGGAGCGTCGCTGAACGACTTGAAGATGCCTGAAATCGACGACGTGTTGCGCCAGTCCTCAAGTTTCGACTCATAAGCCTCCTGGTCATAGTTGCCTTCGGCGTCGGTGAAGTCTGACTGGCGTGGACGTGTGGGCACAAGCAGCTTGTTGGCGTCGAGCGAGAGCGCTATGTTGTTGTATTGAGCCACCGGGAAGGTGAATGTTGTTCCGAGGCGGAAGTTTGTAGGCAGGAATGCAGGGTCATTGCCGTCGTTGTACGACACCTTTGAACCGATGTTGGAGATGTTGAAACCCCATGACCATTGGCATTCGTTGCGTCCCACCACAGGATATGTGGTCAGGAAGCCCGAGATGTCGGCGGCGAATGCCGACGCTCCTTTCTGCTGTTCGGCAGAATATGCGTCGGAGAAAGCGAGGTCGGAATAGATGTAGCGCAGAGCCACACCCATGGAGAAGCTTTCCGACAGTTTGCGGGAATAGCCGAGGTCGAAAGCCATTTCGTATGGGTTGACGGAGTTGACAACAGTTCCAGCACCGTCGGTCATCTGAATCTCGCCGAGCGAGAAGTAGCGCAACGATGCGCTGACAGCCTGGTTGTCGCCTCCTCCCATTTTCCAATATCCGGAAAGGTTGGCAAGGAATATGTCGTTGACCAGTTTTCTCAACCATGGGGTGTAGGAGAGACTGACTGCCGCCGAGCTGTAGGCGAAGGCGTATTTCGACGGGTTCCAATATTGCGAATAGGCGTCGGGTTCGGTTGCCACACCGAGGTCGCCCATGGCTGCGCCGCGGGCGTCGGGGGCGATTCCGATCGATGTCACACCGGTTTGCACTGGGTTGAATTGGTTCTTGCCGTTGCTGTCGGCGAGAGCGGGCAAAGCGATGAGCGATGCCAGGGCAGTGATTATATACCGTCTAATTTTCATTCGTTTTCTATAAATGTAGTTCTATTTATCAAAACTGAAAATAGTGGCATTTATTGCTTTACGACTACGATTTTTTTCTGACGGAGGCTTTTGCCGTCGATGATTGCCGTTGCGTTGTAGTTGCCTTCGGCAAGGCGGTTGCCGTTGTTGTCGCTGCCGTCCCATGTGTATGGGAATGAGCCTACGTCGGTGCGCAGCACCACGTTGCCGCTGTTGTCGCTGACAACGAGTTGCGCGTCGGTGTAGTTGTCGGCGTTCTCAACGTCGAATGTCACGGAGTGTATCAGGGCTGTCGTATCGACGGTGAGTGTGGCGTTGTCGCTGACGGCAACGTAGAAGGCTATTGTGCGTGTGGCAACGTTGCCCGACATGTCGGCAACAACAAGTTCTGCCGTGTGTCGGCCTGATTTAAGGTTGTATATGCCTTGGTCGATTATGCAATTGTCGGCTCCGTCGAGCTGGTAGGAGCACACAGGATAAACATGCTCTCCGCCGTCGATAGAAATGTAGGCAGTAGTGGCAATCTGCTCATGCGACAGGTTGAGGGCAACATCATCGATCACTTCCGCTTTGAGGCGCAGCGACGATTCCACCTCCATCCCGTCCTTGAACGTTGATTTGTCGTTGATGTAGAAGGCGTTGATGGTTGGCGCTGTCGTGTCGTCGGAAACGGCGGAGAGCGAGCGGTCGAATGTCAGTCCGTTGTAGAATCCCGACACCACGGTGCCGTCGTTGCTGACAGCGGTCACTTGCAGCGGTTTCTCTTTGTCGTCGGTCGTGATGCAGTTTGGCGCGATGATTGTAGCCGTAAACTCGCCGGCTGTCACGTCGGCGCTTGTCACGGCAAGTTCGGCTCCGCGCTCGGTCAGCGTCTCGTCACCTTGTGTCATATAGTATTTTTCGGAGTCGTAGAGCGAAATCTTCGCATAGCCGTTGAAATCGGTATCGACTTCTCCTGCGTCGTTTCTGACACGGCCTTTTATGGTTATTGGAGTCATAGCACCTATGGCGATGCCCTTCGAGGCGGCGACACCGTTGACTTCGGTCACCTCGGTGCGGTCACACGGGATGTCGACGAGCATTGCCGGGTCGCCGAGCAGGTGGTATTTCAGACGGTTGCGTGAACGGTCGGTTGAGAAGTTTTTCGCAAACATCAACACGCGGCCCCAGGTTTTTTCGTATTTAGCATAGAATCGGCTGTCGGATTCGCTGATGCCGAGATACTTGGCAAACGAGTCGGTCAGGCGTCCGTTCAACGATGTGTATGCCTCGCGTGTCGCTGCCACGGCAGCGATAATGCCGCCGTCGGGGTTGAGCAGCAGTTTGTCGATGAATGAAGTCTGTCCGCCGTCGTATCTGCCCACGTCGCATGAAGAGAAATACATCACTGGCGGCACGTCATATTTCGTGTCGATTGCTTGCTGCAGGTTCATCAGCACGGTCGGTTTGGTGAGCGATGAAATGTTGGAGTGTCCCACGAAGAGGATGAAATTCTGTCCTACATTGAAATCTTCGACCAGTTTCTCGCGTGTGGCCTGCAGATTGTCCACGTTGTCGTAAGGCTCAAGATAAATCTTGTTGAAATTTACGGCATTGTCGTTTCTCGTTCTGATTTCCGGAGTGTCTGATGTCTTCGGGGTTATCTCATAGTTGAAGTTGTCGATAAACGATTCAGTCTGTGTCGTGTGGATGTATTGGTCGCCATATTCGCCGATCATGAGCATGTTGCTCTTCCACGTGTCGGTCTTGCCGGGTTTGTGCGACATGTAGGCAAGCAGTTTGTCTACGTATGTTTTTGCTTCGGCAGCAGAGGCAAACGGGATGCGTCCAATCGAGATGTTGAGCAGAGCGTTTGTGCCTTCCACATTGACAGCCTCGTCGTTCATCACGCCGAAATAGTCGTCGGAGCAGTAGGAGGACACGCTGTGGTAGCTGTTGTCGGTCTGATAAGTGAGCAGTGTTTCCTCGATGTCGCCGCCGAAGATTCCGCGGTTGTCGTAGTTGCCGCTGCCGAACAGCAGCAGATAGCGGAATTTCAACGGGTTGCGTGAATAGAGCATCTTGCACAGCTGACGGTATGCGAAAACATCGCGCATGCCGTTGCCGAACTCGTTGAAAATGTCGTCCTGCAGCACCACCTCTACGTCCATGCCGTCGTGCTGGCGGTGGAAGTCGGCAATGCGGTCGGCTTGGGCTTTCAGTTTGGGAGTGGTGATGACGAGCATGTCGGGCGTGGCGAGAGAATGCAGGTTCTGGTTGGCCACGTTGCCTGCAAAAGACACTTGCTTCTGCTGCTTTCCGGTGTCGAAAATCACGTATTCCGCATAAGCCGTTGTGCCAAGATTCGGGACAATGCAGCTTGTTCCATCTCTTGTTGTGATGGTGTATTGTTTTGTGTTGTAGATTTTGTAAGGAGAATTGTTTGGCGTAAACACAAGCCAGGCGTGTGTTGTAGGAGTGGTGTTGCCGATTACGAGTCCTGACTCTTTGGTTGTCTTCACGAGCCAGCGCATTTGTGAGGAGTCGGCAGGAAGGGCAAGCGGCGACTTGTAGGAGACGGAAATATAGTTCATCTTCGCAATCGGCAGCGACACAGACGTGCTCACTTTCGCTGTCACCGACTCAGCCTGCGCCATCGCCTCTGTCACTGGGGTGGACCCGAAAGAAGTGATCAGTTTATAGATTGCGGCATCGGCTGATTTTGACACATTTTTTGTGTCTAAAACCATGCCGTCGACCGACAGTGTCACAGTTTGCGAGTCGGCGGTTTTTACGCCTGCCGACATGTTTACAACCACATTTGTTCCGCTGATGATGCCTGGTGTAGACATCGTAATTTCAAACTCTTTTGTGCTTGAGAAATCTTCGCCGAGGAAAAGTTTGCCTGAGCGGGTAGGGTTTACGATGTCGTTCTTGTGCCAAATCGACACCACGCCGTTCGAGCGCCATTCCTTGACGGAGGCAAGATTGCTTTCGTTGGTGCGTCAAAATCCTCGCTGTCTGTAAGGAAGTAGTAAGAAGAGGGAGAGTAGGCGTTTTTTGAGATTGAGCGGTATATGTCGAAGTTGGTGGTGTAGTCAATGCTCCTTATTTCCTCGTATGTCAAGCCGTTGGCATAGAAGTATAATTTGTCGCCGGTGCGCATTGCCGGCACCTGCTCAAGGTCGTCGGTATAGTCTTTGTTGTAATTGTCGGTGGTCTGGATGCCTCCAGTGCCGAAAATCTTCACTTTTTGGGGGTCGGAGAATCCGAATTGCTTCAACTGTTCGCCGGTGATTTCATAGACGCCGGTTTCGCCGACTTTGATTTTAACCCATTTCCCTGATGAAAGGACGGAAGAGTCCTTGAATTTTGTCGCAGCCTGGCTGCTGAAAGAGGCGAGAACCGCGCCAACAGCCACAGCGATGATGTATTTAGTCATATCTCCTTGGTTATTTTATCTTTATGTTTATTGATTCAAAGTCGCCCAAACGAGCTGTTACACGGCTGTTGATTTCCGTATTGTGCCATTCGCCGTTTTCAATTAGTATCAAGTCGCCGATTTTCAGAGTGAAATACCGGCTTGCCGTCGCGATGCATTTGTCGAAGTCGGCAGCTGACGGCAACGTGAATTTTTCTGTATCTTCCCCGTTGATTTCCAGTGTTGCGGTGTTCTTGCCGAGCATTGCGATGTCGGTAGGAGTCATCTCGCCAACGATATGCGATGCGTCAAACGACGTTGCCAACGCTCTCGGTTTGCCGTTGGCGTTGAGGGTGTCGAGCAAGTCTTTTGCCTCAAACACAAGGCATAGCCCAGCCTCCTCGTAGTATCTGTTTGCAAACCGTTGCGCGATGTTTTTTCCGAGGCGGCACACGTGTACCGCGGCGGCTGCGCTGAATTGGAAGCGGCTTGCGAAGTCGGGCACAAAAAACGGTTTGCCGCTCTTTTGGATTGCAGAGTCGGGGATTACGTCGATTTCCAGTTTTTCAGGATTGTCGGTGTTTCGGAATTTTATGATTTTCATTTGTTCCCGTTGATTCTGTTGTACATTACTGCCAGGTGGGCATAGATGGAAGTGTTTTGGATAACCACATTGTCAGCCACCTTGATGCGGAACGGCGTGAAATTCCAGATGGCGCGCAGTCCGTTTGCCACAAGCAGGTCGGCCGACTCCTGGGCGTGCTCCACCGGCACGGCGAGGATGCCGATTTCAGCCTTGTATTGCTTCTCGCGTTCCGGAAGTTCGGAGATGTGGTAGATGGGAATGCCGCAGATTTCTGTGCCTACAACTTTCTCGTCAACGTCGAAACCCGCCACGATGTGCAGACCGAACTGCATCAGTCCGGAGTCTTGAATCAGTGCGGAGCCGAGACTTCCTGCACCGATCATGAAAGCGGTGTGGTCGTTGTGGAATCCGAGGAAATTTGACAATTCGGTGGCGAGCGTCTCAACCTGATAGCCGATGCGCGTTTTTCCCTTGATGTTGAGAAACGACAAGTCTTTGGCAATCTGCGACGCGTCGACATTGATTTTGCGTGAAATCTGTGTCGACGAAACATATTCTATCTTCTGGGTGCGAAGCATATTGACGTATGCCAAGTACCACGGAAGCCTGCGCAATGTTGGCTCAGGCAATAGAATTTTTTGACCATCCTCGTTCATTGTAACTCCTAATTTATTAACTTCCTTACAAACTGCAAAATTAGTTTTTTTTGTCAAATTTTGCAAATGTGGATACTTGAATCGAAGATTAAACAAGCAAGTGCGGAATTAATATATTAATATAT
>OKUG01000639.1_pt1 | contig 11393 bp, 7 predicted proteins | sample 1606721 | NCBI WGS metagenome assembly OKUG01 (sample SAMEA3882539, study PRJEB24775) | human gut metagenome | biome: human-associated habitat; feature: intestine environment; material: feces | place: Netherlands | collected 2009/2010
CCCGGTTCGCTCTCCAGCTCGATCGTACCGCCGAGCAGCTTCACGAGACGATCGACGATCGAGAGGCCCAGCCCTACGCCGCTCACGCCGCCCGCCGACGGCAGGCGCACAAACTCCTGAAAGATGCGCTCCCGCTCCTCGGGGCCGATTCCCCGACCCGTATCGCTGACACGGAACAGCAGCCGCCCCTCTTCCAACCAGGCGTCGAACGCGACGAACCCCCGGTCGGTGAACTTGATCGCATTGGAAAGCAGGTTCTCGGCGATCTGCCGCACACGCGAGGGATCGCCCGCGACCTGTCCCGAAAGTTCGGCGGCGAGCGTACACCGCAATTCGATTCCTTTGGCCGCAGCCACCGGCTCGAACCCGGTGCAGACAGCCGTAAACAGATCGGCCGGAGAGAAGGCGATGCGATTGACGGCGACTTTGTTGGAGTCGAGTTTGTAGAAATCCAGCAGGTCGGTCACCAACTCCAACAGGTGATCGGCCGAGCTCTTCATATGATCCAGATAAAGCGCACCCCGCTTGCCCAGGTCCAGACGCGTAAGCAGATCGATATAGCCCATGATCGAACCCAGCGGGGCCTTGATGTCGTGCGTAATGGTGAGCATCAGCTTCTCACGGGCCTCCAGCCGCAGCCCCTGAATGGAAGCGTAGTCCAGTCCGGGCGGCAGGCGGTGGGACTCCATGCGGCGGAACTCCTCCACCTGCTTTTGCTGGCGCTGGATGTAGCCCTCGTACTTCACGGTGATCTCCACCTGCTCCCGCACCTCCGCGGGCAGGTCGGGTCGATTTGCGTCGAATTCTGTCAGGTCCGCGTAGGTCAGCTGGGGCCGCCGCAGCAGATCGATCAGGCGGCAGCCGCTGTCCACGGCGGCGGTGCCCCGTTCTGCCAGCAGGGCGTTCAGCTCCGGCGTGCCGGGTATGCCCGTGCGCTCCAGCCGCCGTATCTCCTTTGCCACGGCTTCGTACTTGGCCTCCACCGCCGCCAGCCGTTCATCGCTGACCAGCCCCAGCTCGTGCCCGATAGGGCACAGCCGCGCGTCGGCGTTGTCCTGCCGCAGCAGCAGCCGGTATTCCGATCGACTGGTCATCATGCGGTACGGCTCCTCGGTGCCCTTGGTCACCAGGTCGTCGATCAGCGTGCCGATATAGCTCTCGCTCCGCTTGAGCACCAGCGGCTCCCGGCCCTGCAATTTCAGCGCCGCGTTCACGCCGGCCACAAAGCCCTGCACCGCCGCCTCCTCGTAGCCGGAGGAGCCGTTGAACTGTCCCGCGCCGTACAGGCCGGGCACCGCCTTTACCTCCAGCGTGGGCAGCAGCGCCAGCGGGTCGATGCAGTCGTACTCGATGGCGTAGGCCGGCCGCATCATCACCGCGTGCTCCAGCCCCGGCACCGTGTGCAGCATCTCCAGCTGCACCTCCTCCGGCATAGAGGACGAAAAGCCCTGCACATACAGCTCCTCGGTGTCCAGCCCCATAGGCTCGATAAACAGCTGGTGCCGGGGCTTGTCCGCAAAGCGCACCACCTTCGTCTCGATGGACGGGCAGTACCGGGGGCCGATGCCCTCGATAACGCCGGAGTAAATGGGACTGCGGTCCAGATTTTCCCGTATGATCCGGTGCGTCTCCTCGTTGGTATAGGTCAGGTAGCACACCGCCCGGTTTTCCGGCACGTTCTTTGTCTCAAAGCTGAAGGGCAGCGGATCCGGGTCGCCCTCCTGCAGCTCCATTTTGCTGAAGTCCACGCTGCCCCGGTGTATCCGCGGCGGCGTGCCGGTCTTGAACCGCCGCAGGGGCAGCCCCAGTGCCCGCAGGCTGTCCGTCAGGGCGTTGGCCGGGTGCAGGCCGTCCGGCCCGGAGGCCTCGATGCACTCGCCCACGATGGTCTGCCCGGTCAGGTAGGTGCCCGTGCACAGAATGACCGCCCGGGCGCCCAGCACCGCGCCGGTGCGGAGCACCACGGCGGCGGCATGGCCGTTCCCGTCGCAGCGTATCTCCGTTACCTCCGCCTGCCGCAGCGTCAGTCCCGGCTGCAATTCCAGCGTGTGCTTCATCACCTGCTGGTATTTCCGCCGGTCCGCCTGGGCCCGCAGGGACCACACGGCGGGACCCTTGCCCCGGTTCAGCATTCGGTACTGGATGCAGGCCCTGTCCGCCGCCCGGGCCATCTCGCCGCCCAGCGCGTCCAGCTCCCGGACCAGATGGCCCTTGCCGGTGCCGCCGATGGCCGGGTTGCAGGGCATATTCCCCACCGCGTCAAGGCTCACCGTCAGGCAGACGGTCTTCATGCCCATCCGGGCCGCCGCCAGGGCGGCCTCGATGCCCGCGTGCCCCGCGCCGATGACGGCCACATCATAGTCGCCGCCGTGAAACTCTCTCATCAGGTGCTCACCTCACCACATAAGACTGCTTGAACACTTTATTATACTATACAGCACACAACAGCGCAAGAGTGTTACACAGAAATAACTCATAGGTATTGTGCAATGTGCAATAAAAGTTTACAAAAGCTTTATACAGAATATCCAATTTTGCCCTTGTTATCCGGGCTGCCGCGGCATATAATAACACTGTAAAACGGAAGAAAGGAGCGTGATATCACCATGACGACAACTTGGATCTGGGGTGACCTGGATGACATGATCTTTGCCGACAGCGACTGGGAAGTGAGCCAGCGGTAAGGCATACCGATGAGGAAACCACGCGAAAGCGTGGTGATTTGCTTTTTTATGGGTGTTTTTCGACAGAAAACGCCTCCTGCACATAGATCGCAAAGCCTGATCCCCGCGCAGCAAAGATGAAAAGAGACGGCCAACGCCGTCTCTTATTTGTTATTTTCGGTTGCTCTTAATGAGATATTCGTGATACTTTAACGATATCTTAGCGTTACCTTAGCGACAATGTATGTTATAATAGCGTCATCAAAAGGAGGGGAGGGCGGCTATGACCGGTAAGCAAGCCCGCCGGAGACAGTTGCTGCGGACCATTGGCCTGCGCTTTTCCGGCATGGATGTGCTGAAAGCACTGGGACTCTACCTGGTAGCCGTTATGTGCTGTCTGCTGCTTCGCAGCTTCGATATGCACAACGACACCAGCTACGTTGCCATGATCTTTCTGCTGGATGTGTTCCTTACCGCCTACTGGACGGACGGCTATCTGCTGGGCATCATCATGGCGGTGGTGGGGATGTTCAGCGTGGACATCATCTTTACCTACCCCTTCTGGCATATCAGCTTTACGCTGACGGGCTTTCCGCTGACGTTCCTGGTGATGATGACCATCTCCATCCTGACCGCTACCGTTACCAGCCGGGCCAAGCAGACCGAGCAGGTGCGCCGGGAGGCCGACCGCGAAAAGATGTATGCCGACCTGCTGCGCGCCGTGTCTCACGACATCCGCACGCCGCTGACCGGTATCGTGGGCGCCACCAACGTTCTGCTGGAGCAGGACGGCGGACTGACGCAGGAGCAGCGCCAGCAGCTGCTGCGATCCACCAACGAGGACGCCCAGTGGCTCATCCGCATTGTAGAGAATTTGCTGTCCATCACACGCATAAGCTCTGAGGAGGCTAAGGTCAAGAAAGAGCCGGAGCCGGCGGAGGAGGTCATCGAGTCCGCCGTGGCCAAGACCCACAAGCACTACCCGGAGGTGGATATCCGTGTCCATCTGCCGGATGAACTGATGATGGTGCCCATGGATCCCCTGCTGATGGAGCAGGTACTGGTGAACCTGATGGAGAACGCCGTCATCCACGGCGAGACCCACCATATCGACGTGACCCTGTCCAGCGAGGGCAACTGCGCGGTGTTCACTGTGGCGGACGACGGCCGCGGCATCCCCCAGCACCTGCTGCCCCGGCTGTTCGACGGCTCCGCCCGCAGCGACCGCAGCAGTGACGGCAAGCGCAGCATGGGAATTGGTCTGTCCGTGTGCCGCACCATTGTGCTGGCCCACGGCGGTGTGATACGGGGAGACAACAGACAGGAGGGCGGCGCGGTATTTACCGTGACCCTGCCCATGAAAGGAGAAAACGATGAAGATTAAAGACAAAGTCCTGATCGTGGAGGATGAGCAGTCCATCAGCAACTTTATCTCCATGATCCTCACCGCCAACGGCTTCGACACCATCATTGTCCGCACCGGCGAGGAGGCCCTGACCATGATCGCCTCCCATTGCCCGGACATGATCGTCCTGGACCTGGGCCTGCCCGATATGGACGGCATGGAGGTGCTGAAATCTGTCCGCAAGTGGTCCAATCTGCCGGTGGTGGTGGTTTCCGCCCGCAACCACGAGCACGACAAGGTGGAGGCCCTGGATTACGGCGCCGACGACTATCTGGTCAAGCCCTTCGGCACCTCCGAACTGCTGGCCCGCATCCGCACCGCCATCCGCCACACCCGCACCACCCTTTCCAATACCCAGATCGCCCAGTCCGGCAAGTTCGTCACCGGCGATCTGACCATCGACTACGATAAGCACCAGGTGCTGATGAACGGCGAGAACGCCGGATTGACCGTCAATGAGTACAAGATCGTGGCCCTGCTGGGCAAGTACGCCGGCAAGGTCCTGACCTACGACTTCATTATCCGGGAGCTGTGGGGACCCAAGGCCAAGACCGACAATCAGATCCTCCGGGTAAATATGGCCAACATCCGCCGCAAGATCGAGCCTACCCCCGGCAACCCCCAGTATATTTTCACCGAGGTGGGCGTCGGCTACCGTATGCGCGAGGGAGACTGATACATACCGAGAAGAAAAGACCGCCTGCGGGCGGTCTTTTTCACATGCGGGGTGTTTCTTTTGGAGAAAATATCTGCCGACACGAACCGACGCTTTACGGAAATTTTATAATGTACGGATAAAGAAAAACCGCATTTCCGCTGTCACCGTGTTAAGAAACGCCTGCCTGTATTTACAGGGCGGTTTTTTCGCTGTAAGATACAAACACGCCCGCCGCGGCGCGGCGGGGGAAACTTGTAAGGAGAGAAAACAATGGAAGAAAGAAAAGGCTTTGGATCCAATTTCGGATTCCTGATGGCCGCGGTCGGCTCTGCAGTCGGCCTGGGCAACATCTGGGGCTTCCCCAATAAGATGGGCGCCTGCGGCGGCTTCACGTTCCTCATCATCTATCTGATCCTGGCGGTCCTGTGCGGCTTCATCGTTATGGTGGGCGAGCTGGCCATCGGCCGCAAGACCGGTCACGGCGCCGTGGGCGCGTACAAGGCTCTGTCCAAGAAGTTCAAGTGGATGGGCTGGCTGGGCATCCTGTCCGCCTTCTTCATCCTGTTCTTCTACTGCGCACTGGGCGGCTACTGCATCAAGTACACCGTTCTGAACATCGGCGATCTGTTCGGTGCCGGCTTCGGCTCCAATGGCCTGTCCGGCGGCGAAATTTTCGGCAACTTCCTGGGCAGTCCCGCTGAGGGTGTTATCTACGGCCTTATTTTCGTGGCGCTGACCATGCTCATCGTTATGGGCGGCGTCGGCGGCGGCATCGAGAAGGTCTGCTCCGTGGGTATGCCCGCCCTGTTCGTGGCCCTGCTGATCTGCATCATCCGCGCCTGCACCCTGGAGGGTACCGACGTGGCCGTGCAGATCCTGCAGGCGGACGGTTCTCTCGTGGAGGGCGTTGTTAACGGCAGTGCTCTGGACGGTCTGAAGTACATGTTCTCCCCCGGCTGGGCGGCCAATGTCGGCTATTATGTGCCCGCCAAGGCGGTTGTTGATGGCGCGGAGGTTTCCTCCATCATGGTCAATGGCGTGGCACAGGCCATCGTCGCCTACAAGTCCGGCGCTCCCAGCATCTTTAACGTTGTTTCCACCGCTGGCGGCCAGATGTTCTTCTCCCTGTCTCTGGGCATGGGCGCCATGATCACCTACGGTTCCTACCTGCATAAGAAGGAGAACCTGCAGAAGAACGCCCTGCTGATCATCATCATGGATACCATGGTGGCGCTGATGGCCGGTCTGTGCGTCATGCCCGCCCGCTTCGCGCTGGATCCCGCCGGCAACATCGGCGGCCCCAAGCTGCTGTTTATCACCATGCAGAACGTGTTCCACTCCATGGGCACACTGGGCCCCATCTTCGGCATCCTGTTCTATCTGCTGGTGGTGTTTGCCGCCATCTCCTCCTCCATCTCCCTGCTGGAGGTCATCGTGGCCCACTTCGTGGATAAGGCCCGTATCGAGGGCAAGGGTGACAAGCGCAAGAAGTACACCCTGATCGCCGCGGCTCTGGTGGGCCTGGGCTGCATCCTGGTCTGCGCCGACTGCCTGGGTTCCAGCGGTATCGCACCGGCCAATATACTGAATATAGCGGAACCCAAGAACTGGGCGGCTGACTGGCTGGACTTCTGGGATGCACTGTCCGAGGGCGTTATGATGCCCCTGGGCGCCCTGCTGATGTCCCTGATGATCGGCTGGGAGATCGGCCCCGAGTTCGTCAAGGAAGAGGCGGAGCAGTCCGGTCATGCCATGGGCAGCTACGGCTTCTTCAAGGTCTGCGTCAAGTTCATCACCCCGCTGTGCATGGTCCTCATCCTGTACGGCCAGATCAAGGAGTTCTTCTTCTAAGTAAATGCAGAACGCCGGAGCATTGCTCCGGCGTTCTTTCTGCCGCAAAAGGCCGGGCGCTGAAAGCGCCCGGCCTTTTGCTTACTTAAGCGTAATGCTGTTTTGCAGTACGGCAACGCTGTACAGCAGCAGTACATCCGCCCCCTCCGGGAATTCCGTCACCCGTGCCAGCGCGTCTGTGGCCATATACCGGATATCGACCACATAGACGGTGCGGTAGCCGCCCGCCAGCAGGGGGATCAGGCTGCTGCCGAAGGAGTCACGCACCACCACCAGCGTCCGGTCGTTGTCCGCCGCCGGGTTTTCGATCCGCAGCAGCGCCTTCGGCCCACCCAGAAACAGGTCGTAGGGCGCCTTCTCCGCTGCCGTCAGATCATACACGCCGCCGGTGCTGTCCGTTTCATAGTCGTACACCGTGCAGCCATCCAGCAGGGGAGAGGTGATATAGGACAGGACGTCCGCCGTCAGCGGCTCCGCCGTCTTGCCCCAGTAGCTGCCGTGAAATTCGCCCGCCAGCGCGCACAGCGTCTCCTCCGTCGTGTCCGGCACAGGCGCGCCCATGGCCTCCGATATGGCCTGCGCCACGGCGGAAAGACGCTCCTGCCGCCAGTGGGGATCGGTACGGTAATAGTCCTCCAGCGCCAGCAGCGGCGCGATGTCGATGATCTCCACCGGCAGCCGCTGCGCCAGATAGTCCGCCGTCTCCTGGGCCCCGGCGGGCGTGTAGCCCTCCGGCGTCTCCATAAAAGCGGCCTTATCTGGGATCACGCTCATATATACGTGTTCCGACCCGGGGAAATATGCCTCCAACAGGTGAGAAAACCGTTTTACGGCGAAGTCCAGAGATTTCTCGTCCCACGCCGCGTCAGCGGCGGCGGCATAGCCACGGTACACATATACCTCCGGCAGCGTATCCTCCTGCACCCGCCGGGTGGGAATGGCGGCAGCAGCTATGACCATAGCCGCTGCCGCCAGCAGAAATACGCCTCGCTCTATCCAGCGCTTCACAGGATGGCCTCGTCGTAGACGGGCTGCACGCCGAAGATGCCGTTCAGGTGGGACATGAAGGTGTCCACCAGATCCTCGGCACCGAACACGGACACCACATACTCGCCCACCACGGCCACGGCAACCTTATCGGGGAAGCCGCACATCCACTGCCGCTGCTGGATGTTGTCCCGCAGGGCGGTGGCCAGCGCATCGGCATCATCGGTGCAGTGGTACGCCGCGGCGGTAAAGGTGTTCTGGTTCATCATATGGACCAGCGACGCGGCCTGATCCACCTTGGCCGTCTCCGGCAGGCCGAGGGCGCTGTCCACAGCGGCGCGGTCGGTCAGGTCATAGACGCCGGGGGCGTCCTCCTTGCTGTTCGCCTCGGAGTAGTCGCCGCCGGCGGTGGGGAACTTCTCGTCGTCGGTGTAGGTGCTCCACACCTTCTCCAGCAGGTCAAGGGCGCTGGCAGGGGTGGTGGGCTGATCGCCCTTGCTGTCGTTCTTCGTGCCGCAGGCGGCGAGACTCAGGGTCAGCACGGCGGCGAGCACAAGGGAAATGATTTTTTTCATCGTGTAGTTTCCTCCTGAAATAGGTTTCTGTCCATTGAGACGGAGCGCGGTGCGATTTGGTTCCATGAAAATTCTGCCGCGCTTACAGCCAGCTCTGGTCAAAGCCGTAGGGCAGCAGCTCCTTCAGTGCGAAGCGCTTGCTCTCGCCCTTTCCGTTCAGGCAGATCACCGTCAGGTCAGGTGCGAACTCCATCATCACCTGCCGGCAGGTGCCGCAGGGCACGCAGTGATCCTCGCTGCGCCCGGCGATCACAATGGTGTCGAAGTCCCTGTGCCCCTCACTGACCGCCTTGACCATGGCCGTCCGTTCGGCGCATATCGTGGCGCCGTAGGCGGCGTTCTCCACGTTGCAGCCGGTAAACACCGTCCCGTCCTTGCACAGCAGCGCCGCGCCCACCGGGAAGTGGGAGTAGGGTACATAGGAACGCTCCAGCATGGCCACCGCCATATCACAAAGCTGTTTTTCCGTCATGGTGCATCCTCCTTTGATCTTTTCCGGTTTCTTCCTCGTTTATACCTCAGCTCAGCTCCGCCTTGCCGGTGTAGAGCTGATAATACTTGCCCTGCTGCGCCAGCAGCTCCTGATGGTCGCCGCGTTCGATGATGCGTCCGTGCTCCAGCACCAGAATGGCCTGACTGTTCCGCACGGTGGACAGCCGGTGTGCGATAACGAACACCGTCCGGCCCTCCATCAGCGAGTCCATGCCCTGTTCGATCAGGTTTTCCGTCCGTGTGTCGATGGAACTGGTGGCCTCGTCCAGGATCAGTACCGGCGGGTCGGACACCGCCGCCCGGGCGATGGCCAGCAGCTGGCGCTCGCCCTGGCTCAGGCTGCCGCCGTCCCCGGTGATGACCGTGTCATACCCCTGGGGCAGGTGCCGGATAAAGCTGTCGGCGTTGGCCAGCTTCGCCGCGGCCCGTACCTCCTCGTCCGTGGCGTCCAGCCGTCCGTAGCGGATGTTGTCCGCGATGGTGCCGGTGAACAGATGGGTGTCCTGCAATACCATGCCCAGCGAACGGCGCAGGGAGTCCTTCTGGATGTCCCTCACGTCGATGCCGTCATAGGTGATGGTGCCCTCCTGTACGTCGTAGAACCGGTTGATGAGGTTGGTGATGGTGGTCTTGCCCGCGCCGGTGGAGCCCACAAAGGCGATCTTCTGCCCCGGCTTGGCGAACAGCGACACGTCGTTCAGTACCGTCTTTTCTCCGTCGTAGGAGAAGGTCACATGGTCGAAGCGCACGTCGCCCTTCAGCTCCACCAGCGTGCCGTCAGGCTTTTTCCACGCCCAGCAGCCGGTGCGGCGGTCCGTCTCGGTCAGCGTATCGCCATGCTTTTCCACCCGGACGATGACGGTCTTGCCCTCGTCCACCTCCGGCTCGGCCTCCATGACGGCGAAGATGCGCTCCGCGCCGGCCACGGCTGCCAGCAGCACGTTCACCTGCTGGCTGATCTGCGAGATGGGCTGGCTCACCTGCTTCACATACAGCAGGTACGCGCCCAGGGAGCCCACGTCGAACATTCCGCCGATGGCCAGCAGCCCGCCCACGCAGCAGGTGACGGCGTAGTCGATGCGTGACAGGTTGGCCATGGCCGGCATCATGGCGCCGGAGTAGGTCTGGGCCGCCGTGGCGGCGTCCCGATAGCTGTCGTTCAGCCCGGAGAACTGCGCGATGGCCTTGCTCTCGTGGTTGAACACCTTGATGACCTTCTGGCCCTCCACCATCTCCTCGATATAGCCGTTCATGGAGCCCAGCGCCTGCTGCTGTGCCTGAAAGCTCACGCGGCTTCTGCCGCCAACGCCCTTGACCACCAGCAGCATCAGCACCAGAAAGGCAAAGGTGATCAGCGTCAGCACCCAGTTCATATACAGCATCATAGCAACAATGCCGATAAACGTCAAGGCGCAGGACACCACACTGGCGAAGCTGGAGTTGATCATCTCCGACACGGTGTCCATGTCGTTGGTAAAGCGGCTCATCAGGTCGCCGGACTGGTGGGTGTCGAAGTACCGCAGGGGCAGGTCCTGCAATTTGTCGAACAGGTCCTGCCGCATCTGGGCCACCGTCCGCTGGGAGATATGCACCATGATGCGGGCGTAGGCATAGGAGCACAGGCCCGACAGCAGGAACAGCCCCAGCAGCAGCGCCAGCATTTTCAGCAGGCCGGCGAAGTCGCCTACCAGAATATAGTCGTTGATAATAGGCTTGAGCAGATAGCTGCTCATCACGGAAGCGGCGGAGCTGACCACAAGGCACACGAACACCACCGCCAGCGCGCCCTTATAGCGCCCGATATAGCGCAGCAGCTTGCTCACCGTGCCTCTGAGGTCCTTGGGCCGCTGGAAGCCGTGCCCCTGGGGCCCGTGGCCGCGCGGTCCGCCGCGTTTTTGTTCAGCCATCGATGCTCACCCCTTCCTGCTGGGAGCGATAGACCTCCCGATAAATGTCGCTCTGCGCCATCAGCTCCTCATGGGTGCCTATGGCGGAGATGTGCCCGTCGTCCATCACCAGTATCAGGTCGGCGTCCATAACGGATGTGATCCGCTGGGCGATGATGAGCTTTGTGGTGCCGGGCAGCGCCGTTTTCAGCGCGCCTCGGATCTTCGCGTCCGTGGCGGTGTCCACCGCGCTGGTGGAGTCGTCCAGGATCAGTATCTTCGGCTTCCGCAGCACCGCTCGGGCGATGCACAGCCGCTGCTTCTGCCCGCCGGAGACGTTGGTGCCGCCCTGTGCAATGGTGCTGTCGTAACCGTCCGGTTTCTCGTCAATAAACTCTGTCGCCTGTGCAATTTCCGCCGCCTTCCGCATTTCTGCATCCGAGGCATCGGGGTTGCCGAACCGCAGGTTGCTGGCAATGGTGCCGGAGAACAGCACACCCTTTTGTGGGACAAAGCCTACCTGCTGCCGCAGGTATTCCAGGGATATCTCCCGAATATCCACGCCGTCCAGTGTGATCTTTCCACCGGTCACATCGTATAGACGGGGAATCAGATTGACCAGCGTGGATTTTCCGCAGCCTGTGCTGCCGATGATTGCCGTGGTCTGTCCCGGCTTTGCCGTGAAGGAGATATCCGTCAGGGCATTTTCCTCCGCCGACGGGTACCGGAAATTCACGTGGTCGAATTGCAGCACGCCGGTGCAGACCGCAGGATTCTGCGGTGCGCTGACTTCTTCAATGGAGGGCTTGGTCTGCAATACCTCGTCAATTCTGCCGGCAGCCACAGAGGCACGGGGCAGCATGACGGACATCATCG
>OKUG01000669.1_pt1 | contig 10951 bp, 11 predicted proteins | sample 1606721 | NCBI WGS metagenome assembly OKUG01 (sample SAMEA3882539, study PRJEB24775) | human gut metagenome | biome: human-associated habitat; feature: intestine environment; material: feces | place: Netherlands | collected 2009/2010
ATGATCCGTGGGCTTTACTCCGGCTTTCTCCAGTTTCTCAATAACTCCGCCGCACAATTTTAATGCTTCATACACTGTCATTCAGTAATTTTTGCTAACTTTGCAACTCCTACGACATTCAACATTACGCCAATGCGCAGTCGAAAGGCTTTTGCCCCCGGCTTATGCGCATTGGCGTTTTGTATTTGTATGTCGTAGGAAAACTGCAAATCAAGCCGGGGGCTTTTTCTATGCCTCCGTGCTGAATGGGTTAGAGATTTGTTATCATCATATCATTAAATTTTGCCTGATAATTCAGGTGGTTTGTCCTCATGCGGACTGTTGCACCATACATTGGCGCTGCCTCTCCGTACTCGTCAGCCATGAACTGGCAAAGCTCCACAATCTGCGATTTATCAGACGTGAAATAAATGTATTTCGTTCCGTGCAGCAAGCGCAGCACATTGAGGTAGTCGGTCAGCTTCCAATAATTCTCATACATTCCGCACTCCGTCGTAAGATACGGCGGGTCCAGCACAAACAGCGCCCGCCTGTTGCCGCGCTCGCGCTCGAACAGTTCCCGGTAGTCCATGTGTACGACCTCCAGCCCGTCCAGATAGCTGGCACTTTCATAAGCGCCGGGTCTTACCCTGTTATACATCGTATGTTTGCGCAGTTCCTCCAGACTTGTAACCCATTTGCCGGAGAAAAGCACCGACCTGCCAATCGTCATAATGTCGACCCAGCCGAGCCGGTTCTGTGCTTCCTCCACAATGCGCAGCACATCGGCACGCTGCTCCTGCGTTAGTCGCTGGTTTGCCTGAACGCCGGATAAACGCTGTTTAATCGTCGTTAAAATGGCGTTTGTATCCTCTACTGCTGCCAGTCGTCGGTCGTAATGGTCGAAGTCGTTGTATATCACCCTGCACCCCGGCAGCACCTTTTTAGCCGTGTACGACAGCAGCCCGGAGCCTCCGAAAAGGTCGACCACCGTATCAATTTGTCCTGCCACTTGCTTCAGGACTTCGGAAAAGTCCCTGACAAAATAGCGCTTTTGTCCCATAAAAGGCAGGGGCGCACATTTGTAGTTCCTACACATTCAGCATAATTCTCAGTCTTTTGCTTTTTCTCTGGCTTGTTTATAAATCTCATAGGCCGCAGCACGTTGCTCACCGGTAAGCTCAAAAGAGCCGTTCTGCTTAACGGCGTTGAAAATGGCCGCTACATATTCGTGCTTTTTGTCCAGCTTCGGCAACAGTGCCTCAAGGGGCATAATGTCGGCCACAGTTGCGCCGATAGTCTCGGCGACCTCGGACACAAGGAATTTGCCAACGAGCAGCGCGTCGCCGCTCTCCAGCGTGCGCCGCACCATGTCGGCCACCGGTTCCAGCTTATAGCTGAATGTGCATACACCACGAAGCGACTGCTCACGTCGCCATTTGAAGCCTGTTGGGTTCTCCACTAACTCCAGATAGTCGCGGTCTTTGCTTCTGAAGCCCTCGCAGCCGTCGAAAAATGCCCGGCTGCCTACTAAAATTTTCTTATTCATCAATTTTATTTTTGCGTTTTCGCCCTTTTTTAAGGTCATTAGTTATTGCCTTGCGGTCCACTTCACTGTAAATTTGCGTGGTCTGCAATTTTTGGTGTCCGAGCAGTTTTTGAATGGTCGTAAGCTGGACCCCGGACTGTCCTAAAAGCGTCGCGAAAGTATGCCGCGACGAATGAAACGTAATTTTTGAGTCCGCGCCAACCGTGTTAAGCAGCTGCCTCAAAACTTTATTGACAGCGGCGTTAGAGCCGAGAACTTTTGTAACCCGTTCCACATTGCCGTTATATTTTGCTATCAGTTCCGCCATTTTGCCACCGAACAGCTCACCGATAGGGAGCTCCACCATAAAGCCCGTTTTCACCATTTTCTTTGTTAGCCAGCCGCCTTTTATATGCTCGTTGCGGAGTGTTACAATGTCGGAAAAGCGCAGCCCTGTATAACAACCTATCAGGAACGCATCGCGTACCTTTTCCTCTTTGCCTTTGAGCTCCAGCCTTTCAAGTTTGCGCAGTTGCCCGGCAGTTAAAAATCCCTTTTTAGAGACCATTTGCTGTATGCGGAAACGGTCAAACGGGTTAGCCTGAATTATGTCGCGCTTTATTGCCTCATTGAGCAACGCACGCAGCAGCCTCAGCCTGCTTATTCGTGTATTGTGGGCGATTCCGCTCTCCCGTAGCCACTTGTCATAATTTACGAGGAATTGATAGTCCACATCACTGACAAGCGCGTTTTTGCGGAACCTTTCTATATTGTTCAGCAACGTTTGATAGTTCAGCTTTGTAAGTTCTTTGCGCTCGCTCTGCTCAACTACCTGGAGCCCGAAGTCGTGCAGCTTTGCCGCAGGCGATATGTGCGACCGCACAGCCTCCCGAAGCATCGGCAAACTGACCTCAACGCCTTTTTTAATATATTCCAGTTCTACACGTTCCACGTCTTGTATCATCAGGCAAAGTGCATAATTCAGCCCTGTGGCGTTCGGTGTGCCTGTTACCATTCCGTCCGCAAAATTTTCGGGCTTAACGTAGGTGTGGGTCGTGAAATATATGCGCCGTTTCTGTTGCGTACATTCTATTTCTATCAGACCCTCGCCGCGCTTATTCAGCCGGCGTGCTCGGTTATAAACCAGCTTGTAACGAATTTTTCTAAGCATATCGATTGTTGTTTTTGTTTTATTGCTCCCTTAAATATATTAGGAATAGTTCGGGAACAACTAATGCAACCCACAACATTTCGACTGCCTAATTCTTTCATTCTCGACCGTTTACCGCAGCGCTCTCGCCCCGGAACTGTTCAGGGTGTTTGCGCTTTATTGCTTTATTACTGCAACATTGCGCAAACACCTCTGTTTTACACCAGGTCTGCCGGCACCCAAATTTTTAGTACACCGGCCGTATTTTGCCCGACATATCGGCACACTGTCGACATTTCAGGAAGCCCCACCGTCAGCAGGTTTTTGCTGTCCTTGCCGCTCGTACCGTTCAATATATGAGCGTTCTGCACAAAGTGTTTAACGTCGCTTCCGCCAGTCACATTCAGATATATAACGCCCTCACCGGCCGTTATATATTGCAAGTAGTTCCCGAATGTGTTATAATTGCAACTGTTCCCGAACGTGTTATACCGGAAGTAGTTCCCGAACGTATTATACCAACAACCGTTCCCGAATGTGTTGTAATAGAGTTTAAAGCCTATGAGACAATAGCAATTCACTCCGAAGCTATTCCCATAGCAGTGCTCATGAAACGTCATATTAAAGCACCCGGCGCCCCATTTGTTGCCGTACATCTTTACAGCAGCCCCGTTTTCTTCGTCATACGAACTTAATACGATATTGTTCAGCGCTTGCGTCGCAAACGTTGTATCATCTATAAATTCGCCTATGTAATACGCCTGCATTTCATTGCAGTTGCAAGCCTTATTATAATAGGCGGATTCAAAGTCCGCATTTACTTCGTTAATAAGGCTGGCATCCCTTACATCCTGCATCTGCTCCAGATATGTAAAAGTGTACAGCCATTTATAGTCTGTTTCATCTGCCGTCATATCAGCCTGGCCGTTCATGCTTGGGCTCAGAATATAATGTGTGTTCGGCCAATCTGCATCGTCCACAACATTATCCACAAAATCGCCGCTTGTTAAACAGCGCTTAAACTGCACGTTTTTGAAGTCGTAGGGACAGTCGTTTCCCCACTCGTCGATTAGTCGATATATTACGCCCTTACCTGTCGCCGTATCAGCCCACTGGAAGCGTGTGGCGTCATTGTCCAGGCAATACCACACCTGCCATGCCTCCAACTTCGATTTCCCGAAGTAGCCGGCAACATCGCGCGCGCTGTGCATCGCCCATGCCCGCTCCGATAGGGTATGCTCATCCAGAGCCATTACAACCACGTCAAACGGGTGCCCCGCACTCCGTGCCTCCGGGTCGTTCGCCACCATTGTCTCGTAGTCCGTTATGCGGTATAAGGTGCCGGGCAACATCCCCCCGCGCGCTCTCCGTTCTACAAGCTCCGCATAAGTCGCCGGAATACCGCTCAGCTCATCCGCCGTTTTTCTAAGGTCGTTCAAATAAGCAGTCCCGATTTCCTGCTTCATCGTTTCAAGCAGCCCGGTCAGGCTGTCAGTGTCGGTTATTCCCTGCAAAAACGATTCAAGTTCCTGCCACCGGTTGATGGTCGCGTCCGAGGTGTCGCTTGCTTCTAAGAATGTTTTTACGGTGTTCGCCAGAGCCCACAGGCTGCTGTAATTGCCGCCCAGCACGTCAAACGCCGCCTTTACCGTCGTCCAGCTCGCCCCGCTGTGCAGCAGCTTCCGCACCGTCTCCAGTTGCCCGGTAGCCGTGTTAATCTGCGCCTGTTGTGCGTCAATTTCTCCCTGCTGACGCTCGTCCTCGGCAACAAGTGCCTGCCGGTTGTTCTCTATCTTCTCGAACTCGTCATCGGCATCCTCTTTGTGTCGGTCAAACTTCAGGCGCAATGCCGCCGCCTCTCTCTCCACCGATTCGCCTCGCGAAGTGCTGAATTTGCCGTTCAGCAGCCGTGGCAGGTCCTCAACTTGCGACACCGGCACTGTCTCGTCCTTGTGCACGTAGCTCTCCAGCCAGTCCCGGAATTGGCTCTCTGTCGGGTATTTGCCCCTGCGGAACCATTCTTTCAGTTGCGCTATGCTTCTTTTCATTGTCTTGTTATGTTTGCTGTTATTTTACTTTTATGATATACGCCAGCACATAATAGGGTGGCCGGTTCTCGTGCGCCGCTCCGCCACCGGCTGTGCTGGTGCTCGCTGTGTAGCTGTCGGTGCCGCCGGCGTCAGGAAACGGGCGCCTGTTGGCGTTGTCCCCCCACTTCTCACTCCTGAATTTCAGCCCGTGGCTGTGGCTCGGCATCTCATCCACGCTCAGCATGTGCTTCTTCTCGCCACCGCCGTTGCCATACTGTTTATAATCGTTGTCGACATCGCTGTAACCCACCACAAAACGGCCCCGCAGGTCCGGAAGCCTGAAAAAGCCGCTCTGTGTCGTGTTCTGGCTGCCGTTGTAGTTCACAGCGCTGTTAAACGCTGTTCCTATCGCTGCATATAGTTCCGGGTAGTCGCTTGCTCTGAGGGCTGCACCGTCGCACAGCGCATAACCCTCAGGCACTTTCACACCGGCCCACATCTTTACCACTCCCAGCGGTTCACTCTGGGCGCGGCTCTCTGCCGCTGTCAGCTTCTTTTCAAGGTCGCCGATAAGTGTTTCCAGTTCTGCCGGTGTCTTGGGCTTTTTGAAGTCCTCCCAGCGGTAATTTTCCGCACCAACACCGGGCGCAAGTGTTCGGCGTGTGTATGCTTTCGGGTAGTCTACGCCCATAGCACTGACCGGCATATCCTCGGCCTTTACATACATTCCGCCGGTAGTGTCGCCGCCACTCCATTTCAGCACTTCCCCATTAGGGTAGGCTTTCGTCCGGACAAACACAAGCCCGGCGCTTCTGCGGCTGCCGTTGGCACTCGCCTCGCAGCCGCTTAATATCACTTTGTCCCCGGCTATATTGCCCAGAGCTGCCACAAGTGCAGCGTTTGCCTGCAACATCTCCAGCGTCTCGCAGTCCAGCGGAAAATCCTTATTTGGCTGCGTCAGAAAATTACCTGTTGTTTCCATATTATTTAATGCTGTTTAATCGGTTTTTAATGCTCCTTTATTCGTAATTTATTGTCCACCGTTTTGAAGCAAGTTTATAACGGTTTACGGTCGCTGTCAACCTCGTTTCGTCTATATCCCCGCGCAGTGCCCGGGGCAGAGTAACCCAAAAGTCATAACCGCTCACGCCCCCATAACCGCGCCCGTTTATTATCACGGCGCGCCCGGTGCTGCGCTCCGGCACGGGTAGCTCTCGCTCTTCGCTGCGCAGATATACGCGCGCCCCCTCTGTTCCGCCGCTGTCCTCGTCCTCTACCTTTATGCGACGCTCTTTCGCATCGAAAGCATCATTAAGGGCACCGCGTAGCTTACACACTTGCCCGTTATGATTCACCCGGTAACTGGTCTCCTCCCTCAGCGTTCGCAGTTCCTGGAGCAGTCGGTTCAGTGGTGTAACACCGGCATATATCAGTGCGCCCACTATCGGCCGCCGCAGCCATGTCGGAAGCGTCAGCAGAGCCAGACGCTTTATATTTACTTTATACGTTCTGCGTGTCATAAGCCTGCATATTTACTGTTATTTTACCGGGCTTAAAATATCCTGCTGCCGGTGTCTGTCGGGCGTTTATGGCAGTCGGCGTCTGTTCATTGGCCGCCTGTGCCGTGCTCCCTTTGAGCTCGGCTATCTTCACGCCCTCCACAGCTTGCAGCGCGTCGATTAGTGCCATATTTGTATATTCGCCGTTAAATGGCAAATTCTCTATATAGCTTTGTATGGCGGCCTCACAGTCGGCTTTCACTCGTTCCGGCTCCAGTAGCGCGTTATAATACACGTCCACCGTGCAGCTGAATGTGTCCGCCTCCATATTCACAAGCGCCACGCGCACCCCGGCATCTTTTATCTCGGCTATGTAGCTGCGCAGCTTACCCTCCTGGGCTTCGCTCAGCGGTTGGCGCTTGCCGCCGCTCTCTCCGGCTACCTTTATTGTCAGCAGACTGGCGTCCCGGCTCTCGGTAGCAACAGCGTGTTTTACCACTCGTGCCGCTGATATTTCGCTCTCGCTCATCCCGCTTAGGTCGTACCGGTCTGTGTCGTCTATCAGTTCCCGGTCCTCCATAAACTCCAGCACCTTGTCGCGGTACCATTTCGGGCGGTGCGGCATCAGCTCCTCAAGCTCTGCCGTCACCTCCTCGCGGTGTCGCGCCACAAGCTGCTCCACGGCCCACGCGCACACCGCCCACACATAAAGCAGTATATTTTCCACACTCGCGGCCCCGAAGTAGTCGCCGAACGGCGCAACCACAGCAAAACCGTAGCGCTCCGCAGCCCACTCGTTTTTCATAAATTCGCGTGCCGCTTCCTCTTTTATCTCGTTTATGCTCCTTGCCATTGTTGTATTATTTATGTTTGCCGGACTCCGGCTTATGATACTTCAAAATCTATCTCTATGCCCATAAAGTTTATGCCGCCGTAGGCGCACAATCCCAGATCGTCGGCGCTCGCTTCTGTTGCCGGTTCCACACCCTGCGCGCGGTAGCGCCTCACAATCTGTGCCTCTCGCTCGCTCGTCGGTTCCGGAACTTCAAGCACCTGCCCGTCGCTCAGCTCATCGGTCAGGCTCAACCCGTTGGCCTCGGCTATTTCTATCGTCGCCGCTACGGTCCCGGCTGTCATCAGCGCTATGTCGAGCAGCGTCTGCCGCTCTTTTACGGTTATTTTCATCGCTCTATCGTTATTATGCCGTTGTCGTTCACCACCCGTTCACACTCCACGCCACAGCCGCGAAGCATCTCCCGGACTTCTCCGGACCACATCCGGTCCTCGGTGCCTCCCTCCAGTTTACGGGCTTCACCGCCTAACAATGGGTGTTCTTTAATCTCTCCGCGCATCGTTACCACTACCGCCTCAGCCGTCTGGCTCTCGGTGTCGCCTATTGCCACACGTCCACGCTCCAGCAGCAGGTCGCCGCTCTCTATGTCGATTAATATTCCTTTCATTGCCTCTCTCCTCATTCCGCCCCTTTCGGCGCCTCGTAGTCGTTTGAAAATATTTCGTAGTCCTCATCGCTCACAGCGCTTATGCTCATGGTCTGATAATTGCTGTCGGTCTGCTGTGTGGCGCTTATGCTTTTTACCACCATACGGCTTATGCACCACACATCCAGGAACGAACTCTGCACCCTTAGCGCCTCTTTCGTCTCCAGCAGTTTCCGAAGCTCGCGCACCTGTGCATCAGGCCACACGTCCGCCATTACTCCGTCCTGCACGCCCTGCAGCCCCACAACTATGCTTATAGCCCAGTCCCCCTCGTTTATATACTCTTTCACGGTGCCGTCACGCCCTACAAGCGCAGTGCTCACTATCCGGCGCTCCCGGCTCACGCTTACTACTGCATCCGCAAGCGTTACCCCCTCGCCGGCTTCGTTCTCTATCCGAAGTTCACACAGCACATAACGGCCCTCCCAGTACGCCCGGTCCGTCAACGGCTGACCGGCTGTGTGGGTCGTTATATCTTCGCCGTGTCCCTCCCAGCTCGGCGGCTGACCGGTACGGCCTTTTTTGAAACGCACAAGGCGTTTGGCCTCATGCTGTGCCCAGCTCATCGCGGCCAGGTTTATGCTTATAGGTAGTTTCATTCCGTAGCTATTTGGGTATCGTTAAGCGCCCCCATAAGGGCCTCAAAAACACGTTCTCTGATTTGTTCCGTGCCCTCGGTCAGTGTTGTTGTATGCAGTTCCAGTTTTTCGACCAACTTTTCAATGTTGATTGTTATATTTTTGATTTTTCCACCGTCGCCACCGGCCGACGCTGCCGCGCTACTGCCTCCGGCACTTTTAAGGCTTCCGCCCACCGGGTCAACTTTCGGGGTTCCGCCTACCGGGGCACCGACTGCACCGCCTCCACTGTTTACGCTGGGGACGGCCTTTGCTACTGTTCCGGAAGCCTTTTTGCCCTCGGCCGCAGCATCCTTTTCGCCTCCGGCTTTTAGTTCTGCCTGGTATGCTTCATTAAACGCTTTGCCTATTTCGCTGCCGTAGCTGGAGTAAGCGTTTTTCAGTTTTCCTAATGCGTTACTAATACCCTGCCCGTCAAATTTGAAGCAGGCAAGAATGAGGTCGCCGATAGCTGAAAAAACCTTACTTGCAAGGTCTTTCAAACCTGTAAAAAACGCCTTAAATCCAGCCCAGAGACCTTTAATCACGGCGCGGAACTTTACTGACGTATTCCAAAAATAAACACCGATTGCGACCAGCGCAGTAATGCCGGCAATAACCCAGCCAACGACGGGTATATTCATAATTGCAACACTCACAGCACGGCACGCGACACGTGCGGAAGTCGCGAACGCTCCGAATGAAGCCGACGCAATACCGGAGAACGTGGCCGAAGCGGTGCCGGTTGTTACAAAAGACAAAACAAGTGCGCCCAGTCCTTTAAGCGCGTTGAAAATTCCAACAGAGGCAAAACGGATAACGGCTATTGTGGCACGTCCCATATTACCAATAAATCCCAGCGATATCATATTAGTTGTTGACAGTGTCCCGTTCATCAGCACAAGACTAACAGCCGCAGACCTCACCCAATTTACGATACCGCTCCACATACCGGCCCAGTTAAGCCGAATGATCCAGGCTATTCCGTTACCTAAAGCAGATATAAGCGGCCACAGCTGAGCCAAAGGCAAAGCCACACCTGCTAAAGCCCCTGCCCATAATGTAAGGTCGCCGGTAGCCTGGAACAACGAAATTTTGAAGTCCTCGATTTTTTGGTTAACTCGCGCCTGACGCTCGGCGTAGCTGTCCATTACGATAGCTGCCTGGTCTGTTGCGCTGGTGGTGCCCGTTACTTTTTCCGTAAAATCGCCTAACGCATCAGTGCCCTGTATAAGCGCACGTGCGGCATTGGCATTTTCAACGCCAAAGAATTTTGACAGCAGTGCGGAGTCGTTCAGCATCGGTTTCAACATTTCGAGGCGTTCTTTGAGGCTTTTGCTGCTGTCTCCGAGTGCCACCACATCAATGCCGGCGGCTTTCAGTTCATCAGCTGCTTGCTTCTCAATAAATCGGCCTTTGCTCAATTGGCCCAGCACATTGCGCAGGGCAACACCTCCCTCGCTCGCTTTTTTACCTGACTTGTCAAGCACTTGAATTGCCGCGTTAGTTTCCTCAAAGCTCACGCCGGCTGCCTTGGCCGCCATTCCGCATTGATTCAACGCTGCCGCTATGCTCGGAAGTTCTGCCGAGCCGGCCTGGCCTGCTGCCGCCATTGTGTTCATCATCTCGGCCATTGTTGCCGCTGCTGCCGTCGGGTCCTCCATACTTACGCCAAACTGGTTCATTGCCGTAGTCAGCACCTCGGCGGCGGCCGCACCGTCATTCCCCATCAGCTTGCTGGTCGTCTGTATGCAGTCGCCCATTTCGCGCAGGGCATCCGGATATTTACCCAGTTCCGGCGATAATTGCGAGAGCAGCAGTTTGTACGATTCGACGCTCTGCGCTGCCGAACCGCCGAACGTCTTTGCCGCATCACGCGCGTAGCGCTCGATCGTTTTGAGGCTTTCGCCCGTCTCGCCCGAAATTGCCGACAGGTCGGCGAGCGAAGCGTTGAGCGCGGCACCCGGGGCGAGCGTTTCGTCCACCGTGCGCGAGAACCCCTCGACAAACTGCGATAGCTGGTTGAACGCGACAACCTTGCCAGCAAACGAGTCCCATATCCCGGTAGCCTGCTTTACGGTATTGTTCAATGCGGTAACATCCCCCGTAATCTGCTGCGCAGCGGTGGAGGCGTTTCCGGTGATGTTGAACGAATAGTTAAAAGCGTAGTCACTCATTCTCTGGAGTCTCGAATAATTTTGCTAAAATCTTGGCAAGGTTGGTCAGTCGCCTCCCCTCGATCCATACAGCCTCGGAGAAACGCTGCGCCCACTCCTCCTCGGAGAGTTGGCGCGGGTCTATGTGGAAATTCGCCCGGATCAAGGCGCACCCTTTGGCGATGTACTGCTCCCCGTCGTTATCGCTCAGTTGGTACGCCTCTACACGTTTTTTAAGGTACCCACAACACGGTCGAACATCGCCCCGAGCTGTTTAATAGCCGCCATGCGTACCAGCGTGTCGGTTTTCATTACCGGATCACCGCCGAGCCAGCAGTTCTCGAACATGACCGAGGTACTTTTCACCTCGTCCTTTTTGGTCAGTTGGTTTACCGCCGACATGGTTTCCATGCTCGGGCGGCGGAAATAACCGACAAACAGGTCGCCGTCATCCTCGACCTCGATCATGTGTACCTTGCGGTGTTCGCCTTTC
>OKUG01000680.1_pt1 | contig 10841 bp, 7 predicted proteins | sample 1606721 | NCBI WGS metagenome assembly OKUG01 (sample SAMEA3882539, study PRJEB24775) | human gut metagenome | biome: human-associated habitat; feature: intestine environment; material: feces | place: Netherlands | collected 2009/2010
CCACATACCGCCAGAGGAAAGCTGAATATAAAAAGATTGGCACCAGCTGGTACTATGTCGTAGACCTCGCTGCAAACACAATCGGAACCTACGACATCTATTTCACCGCCACCAAGGACGGCTATTCGGTGACGAGCAACCACAAAAAGCTGACCGTCACCAATAAGCAGCAGGCCGACGGCATCCTGGCCGCGCTGGACGGCAGGGACTACACCATCACGAAGATCGAAAAGGGCAAGCGCCGCCGCCAGCCCTCGCCGCCTTTCATCACGTCTACCTTGCAGCAGGACGCGAGCCGCGCGTTCGGCTTCTCGGCCACCCGCACGATGCGCGCCGCCCAGACACTGTATGAAGGCGTGGACATTGCGGGCCACGGCACGGTGGGTCTTATCACCTATATGCGTACCGACTCGCTGCGCATTGCCGCCGAGGCTCAGGCCGCGGCCAAGACCTTTATTGCGGAGCGCTGGGGCGACAACTACGTCTGCAAGACCGCCCGCAAGTGGAAAAGCCGCTCCGCCACCGCCGCGCAGGACGCCCACGAGGCCATCCGCCCGTCTATGCCTGAGCTGACCCCCGACGAGGTCGAGCAGAGCATCAGCGGCGACACCGCAAAGCTCTACCGCCTGATCTGGAGCCGCTTTATGGCCAGCCAGATGGCCGACTGCATTCAGGACACCGTCTCCGCGTCCATCACGGCAGGGGACTACCTGTTCCGTGCGTCGGGCTTCCGCGTCTCGTTCGACGGCTTCACCGCGCTGTACGAGGAATCCACCGACGACGCCAAAAAGAAGGAGACCGCCCTGCCCCCGCTGGAGGAGGGCCAGACCCTCAAACTCAAAAAGCTGACGGCGGACCAGAAGTTCACCCAGCCGCCGCCGCTTTACACCGAGGCCACGCTGATCCACGCGCTGGAGGAAAACGGCATCGGACGCCCGTCCACCTATGCGCCCATCATCACGACCATCGTGGACCGCGGCTATGTGGAGAAGGACCAGAAGAAGCTGAAAACCACCCCGCTCGGCCAGGCCGTCAACACGGTCATGATGGAGCAGTTCCCCGACATCGTCAACGTGAAATTCAGCGCTGACATGGAGAAAAAGCTCGACGTTGTCGAAGCCGGCCAGGCGGACTGGGTCAAGACCATCGACGACTTTTACCAGGGCTTTGAAAGGAGCCTGGAGCAGGCCGAGAAGAATATGGAGGGCAAGCGCATCAAGGTCGAGGACATCCCCACGGATGAGATCTGCGAAAAATGCGGGCGGCCCATGGTCATCAAATCTGGCCGCTACGGCAAGTTTGTGGCGTGCTCGGGCTTCCCGGAGTGCCGCAACGCCCACCCGCTGGTCAAGGACACGGGCGGCCTCTGCCCGCTGGACGGCGGCCACATGCTGGTGCGCAAGAGCGCCAAAGGCCGCGTCTACTACGGCTGCAGCAACTACCCCAAGTGCAACTATATGACCTGGGACGAGCCGGTGCCCGAAAAGTGCCCCCAGTGCGGCAGCACCCTCTTTAAAAAGAAGGGCCAGCTGTACTGCGCCAAAGAGGGGTGCGGGTTTGTGAAGGCGATTGAGAAGAAATGACCGCTTTCGGCACTTCTGTAGGGGTCGATGCTTGCATCGACCCGCGGACAGGCTGCCGACTTGCGGGCGGATGCGCGTATCCGCCCCTACAACCTGCGGAAAACACAGACGTTACGGAGAAACTATGCAAGTGAAAATCATCGGTGCCGGTCTGGCCGGCTGCGAGGCGGCGCTTTGGCTGGCGGACCGCGGCGTGCAGGTCGAACTGTACGAGCAGAAGCCCGCAAAATATTCCCCGGCCCATAAAAGCGCGGGCTTCGCGGAGCTGATCTGCTCCAACTCGCTCAAGGCCGAGCGCCCCGACTCCGCGTCGGGCCTTTTGAAAATTGAGATGAAGATGATGGGCAGCCATCTGTTGGACGCCGCCGAGACCGCCCGCGTGGCGGCGGGCGGTGCGCTGGCCGTGGACCGCGATGTGTTTTCCACCGCCGTGACCGAAATGGTGGAAAACCACCCCAACATTACGGTCCGGCGCGAGGAGGTCACGGCGCTGGACGAGAGCGCACCCGTGCTCGTCGCCAGCGGCCCGCTGACCGAGGGCGCACTGGCACAGGCCGTCGCCGCGCTGACCGGAGACCATCGGCTGAGCTTTTATGACGCTGTCGCGCCCATCGTGACCGCCGAGAGCCTTGACTATGACAAGGTTTTTGCCGCGTCCCGCTATGGCCGCGGCGAGGCGGACTACCTGAACTGCCCGTTCAATAAAGAGGAATACGAGGCGTTCCACGCGGCGCTCATTGCCGCCGAACGCGCGCCGCTCCACGACTTTGACGGCGACCTGACCGTCTACGAGGGCTGTATGCCGATTGAGGTCATGGCCGCCCGCGGTGCGGATACGATCCGGTTTGGCCCCCTGCGCCCCGTCGGTCTGCGCGACCCGCGCACCGGCCACCGCCCCTGGGCCGCCGTCCAGCTGCGCGCCGAAAACACGGCCCGCACGCTCTATAACCTCGTCGGCTTCCAGACCAACCTGAAATGGGGCGAACAGAAACGGGTGTTCAGCATGATCCCCGGCCTGGAGCACGCCGAATTTGTGCGGTACGGCGTCATGCACCGCAACACCTTTTTGGAGAGCCCGAAAGTTTTGACGAAGCAGCAGTTCTTGAAAGAACATCCCAACGTGTTTTTTGCAGGGCAGATCACCGGCTTTGAGGGCTATATGGAGAGCGCGGCGTCCGGCTTGCTGGCGGCGCACCAGATGCTTGCACGGCTCAAGGACCGCGAGCTGCCGCCGCCCCCGGCGGCAACGATGTGCGGCGCGCTGCTGGACTACATCACGACACCGAACAAGGACTTCCAGCCGATGGGTGCGAACATGGGCATCCTGCCCCGCACCGAGGAGATCAACATCATCCGCGACAAGCGGGAGCGCTACATGGCGCTTTCGCAGGCCGCGCAGGACGCCATGCAGGCGTGGGTAAAGGAGTACGAAGCATGAAAATTTTAGTGGATGCCATGGGCGGCGACAACGCCCCGCTGTGCGTTTTGCAGGGCGTGAGCCAGGCTGCGGCGGAGTTCGGCGACGGCATGGAGCTGGTGCTGCTGGGTGAGGAAAAAGCCATCCGCGACTGCGCAAAAGAGAATAAAATCGACCTTGCACCGTTTGAAATCCTCAACTGCACCGAGACCATCGACATGCACGATGACCCGGTCAAGGCCGTGCGCCACAAAAAGGATTCCAGCCTTGTGAAGGGTCTGACCATGCTGAAGAACGGCGAGGCCGATGCCTTTGTCAGTGCCGGCTCCACCGGTGCGCTGCACGTCGGCACCAGTCTCATCGTGCGCACGGTCAAGGGTGTCAAGCGCCCGGCGCTGGCCACCCCGATGCCTGGCGCCAAGCAGAATTTCCTGCTGCTGGACTGCGGTGCGAACGTCGAGTGCCGCCCCGAAATGCTCAACGCCTTCGGCACGATGGGCAGCGTCTACGCCGAGAAGGTCATGGGCCGCGAAACGCCGAAGGTCGCGCTTGTCAACAACGGCGCGGAGGACACGAAGGGCACGCCGACCTACCGCGAGGCCCACAAGCTGCTGAAGGCAAACCCCTGCATCCACTTTGCGGGCAACATCGAGCCGCGCTACATCATGGACGGTGACGTGGACGTCGTCGTCTGCGACGGCTTTGTCGGCAACGTCGTGCTGAAATTGACCGAGGGCGTCGCCAAAACGCTGCTGGGGATGCTGAAAAAAATCTTCTTGCAGAACCTGATCACCAAGCTCAGCTATCTGGGCATCAAGGGCGGTCTGGGCGAGCTGAAACGTATGATGGACTCCGAGGAGGTCGGCGGCGCACCGCTGCTGGGTGCCGCGAAGCCGGTCATCAAGGCGCACGGTTCCAGCCACGCCAAGGGCATCAAGAACGCCATCCGTCAGGCCAAGCTCTGCGTCGCCAACGACCTGTGCGGCACGATGGAAAAGGCGCTGGCAGAGGTGGCTGCACAGAAGGAAGAGGCAGACGCTTAAAAGGAAAGCTGCCCTGTAGGGGCCGGGACATGTCCGGCCCGCGGCATAAAAAATACCGCCCGTAAAAGGGAAATCGAGATAAGGTTGAGGGCCGGGCATGCCCGGCCCCTACGGACTAGCCGGAAAGGTGAAAGAATATGGCTCACAAACCGGAAGAACTGCAGGAAGTCCTGCACTATACATTCAAAAATCCTGCGCTGCTGCGCATTGCGCTGACCCATACCAGCTATGCCAACGAGAGCAAGGTCGCCACGACCCACAACGAGCGGCTGGAATTTCTGGGCGACAGCGTGCTGTCCGTCGTTGTAGCGGACTACCTGTTCCACCAGTCGGGCCGCCCCGAGGGCGAGCTGACCCGTATGCGTGCCAGCCTCGTCAGCGAGGATGCACTGTTCCAGTTCGCACAGGAAATTCAGCTGGGTGAGTATCTGCGCCTTGGCCACGGCGAGGACCTTGGCGGCGGACGCAGCCGCCCGAGCGTTGTCTCCGATGCGTTCGAGGCGGTCATTGCCGCGCTGTATCTGGACGGCGGCATGGAGGCCGCGCGCAATTTCATCCTGCCCTTCATCACCGAGGGCAAGACTGCCGAGGACGACTACAAGACCCGTCTGCAGGAGGTCGTCCAGCAGGACCCGTCCGCCGTGCTGAAATACGAGGTCACCGGCGAGACCGGCCCCGACCACAACAAGCAGTTTACGGTCTGCGTCTGGCGCAACGGCGAGCTGCTGGCCGAGGGCCGTGGCCGCAGCAAAAAAGCCGCCGAGCAGCACGCAGCAAAGGTGGCGCTGGAAAAGCTGCAATAAGTGACGCCCTGTAGGGGCCAGGCATGCCCGGCCCGCGGCATAAAAATCGCGACCCGTTTACGGGTACATAAGGCGAGGTTGAGGGCCGGGCATGCCCGGCCCCTACGACCATTTTAAGAATTTTGAAAGGTACCCATGGAATGCGCCTGAAAGAACTGGAAATCCAAGGCTTCAAATCCTTCCCCGATAAGACAAAGATCGAGATCGGCGAGGGCATTACCGGCGTTGTCGGGCCGACGCCATTCTGTGGGTCATGGGCGAGCAGCGCACGAAAACGCTGCGCGGCGGCAAGATGGAGGACGTCATCTTCGGCGGCACCCAGTCCCGCGGTGCCATGGGCTATGCCTCCGTCGCACTGACCATCGACAACAGCGACCACGGTCTGGACATGGACGCCGACCAGGTCACGATCGGCCGCCGGTACTACCGCAGCGGCGAGAGTGAATACTCCATCAACGGCCAGAACGTCCGCTTAAAGGACGTGTACGAGCTGCTGCTCGACACCGGCATTGGCCGCGACGGCTATGCCATCGTCGGGCAGGGCCGCATTGCCGAGATCGTCGGTGCAAAATCAGCGGAGCGCCGCGAAATTTTTGAGGAAGCGTCCGGCATCGCCAAGTACCGCTACCGCAAAAACGAGGCCGAGCGCCGCCTGGAAGCCGCCGAGGGCAACTTAGAGCGCCTGCGGGACATTCTGGGCGAGTTGGAAAAGCGCGTCGGCCCCCTGAAACGCGACAGCGAGAAGGCCCAGCAGTTTCTGGAATTGAGCGAGAAGCGCAAGACGCTGGAGATCACACTCTGGGTCGATGCCATCCGCCGCGCCAACGACTCGCTGCGCGACCAGCAGCGCAAGTACGAGGCCGCCCAGGCCGACTATGACCGCCTGAGCCGCCAGCTGGACGAGTTTGACGAAAAAAGCGCGTCCCTGCGTGCCGAGGCCCAGCAGCTGGTGCTGGCCGTCGAGCAGGCCAACGCCGACATCCGCGCCATCACCGAAGCAAACGCCGGCAGCGAGAGCGAGATCGCCGTCCTGAAAAACGAGAGCGAGCACAGCCGGTTCCGCATCGACGATGCTACGTCCGAATTGGAGCGCGCCGGGCAGGGCCGCGAGAGCATCGAGCACGAGGCCGCGGACCACCGCGCCGCCATCGAGACGCTGAAAAGCGGCATGGCCGGGCTGGACGCCCGCGTGGCCGAGCTGCGCGAGGCCTTGCGTGCCCTTGAGGAAAAGGCCGCTGCCAGCGGCGAGCGCCGCGACGTCATTGACGCCGCCATGGCCCGCCTGCAGGACACCGCCACCGCCGCCAGGGTCAGCGCCGCGTCGGCGCAGTCGGCAGGGGAGGCTGCGGCCAACCGCCTGGCCGAGGCACAGCGCCAGGCCGAGGAGCTGAAAGCCGGCGCCGCCGCCACCGACGAGGAACGCCGCCGTGCCGAGCGCCGCTTTAAGGACGCCGAGGAGGCCGTGACCCGCAACGACAACATCAAGGCGGGCCTGAAGCTGAAATTGGACAGCCGCCGCCGTCAGCAGGCCGAGGCTGCCGACAACCTGCAGAAGGCGGACCGAGAAAGGTCCGCCGCCGCCCAGCGCATCCACATTCTGGAAGATCTGGAGCGCAACATGGACGGCTACCAGCAGAGCGTCAAGGCCGTCATGCGCGCGGCGGGCGGTGGGCGGCTGCGGGGCATCATCGGCCCCGTGGCAGGCATCATCACCGTCGAAAAGGGCTACGAGACCGCCATTGAGACAGCGCTCGGCTTTGCGCTGCAGAACATCGTCGTCGAGGACCAGGGCTGTGCCCGCGCCGCCATCGGCTTTTTGAAGGACGAGCGCGCAGGCCGCGCTACGTTTTTGCCGCTGGACACCGTGCAGGGCTCCCGCTTCACGGGCCGCCTGACCGGCACAGCGGAGGTCGCCGCCGACCTGGTCAGGACAGACCCGAAATATCAGCATATCATCGACAATCTGCTGGGCCGCATCATCGTGGTCGAGGACCTGACCGAGGCGTCCGCCGTGGCGCGGAACCTCGGCTACCGGAACCGCATCGTCACGCTGGACGGCCAGGTCATCAACGCGGGCGGCTCGTTCACCGGCGGCTCCACCGCCCGCAGCGTCGGCGTGTTCAGCCGCAAGCAGGAGCTGGACGAGCTGCGCAGCAAGCTGACGAAGCTCGAGCAGAAACGCACCGAGGCGGAAAAGGAATTGGCCGCCCGCAAGGCCGAGGTGGACAACCTCTCGGCCCAGCTGGCCGGTGCCGAGGGCGAGGGCATGAACGCCGCGACGGAGCACGTCCGCGCGAACCTCGAGCTCGAGCGCCTGACGAAGGCCGCCGCCCAGTACGACGAGACGGCCCGGAGCATCGAGGCCGAGATTGCCGCCCAGCAGGCCGCCGTGACCCGGAACGAGACCGCGCGCACCGAGGCCGAGAAGGCCCGGACCGACGCCGAGGCCGAACTGGCGCAGTACACCGCCGAGCTGGCCGCCTTGGGCGAGAGCACGGGCAGCCTGACGGAAGAACGCGAAAAAATCACCGGTGAGCTGTCCGAAAAACAGCTGCAGCGCCTGGCGGACGAGAAGGACGTCGGCCTGCATGAGGCCGCGCTGGAGGGCTTGCGGAGCCGTACCGGCGAGGCCGACGCCCGCGCCCGTGAGCTGCAGACGGCGATTGAGGCCGCCAAGGCAAAAATCGAGGCCAACGCGCTGAAAATCGCCGAGATGGAGCGCGTGCGCGGCGACAACCAGCAGAAAATTGCCGCCGCGGAGGAAACGATTCGATCTGCCAACGCGGCCCGCCTCGAAAAGGAGGCTGCGATCTCGAAGCTGGGGCAGGACAACCGCGCCCTGACCGACGAGCGCGAGCGGATGAGCGGCGAGATGGCCCGCCTGGCCGAGCGCCGTACCGCCGCCGAGACCGAGCTGAACGACACCAACAGCAAGCTGTGGGAGGAATACCAGCTGACCGAGAGCGAGGCCCGCAGCCAGTGCGTGCCGTTTGAGAGCCTGACCGAGCTGCGCCGCAGCGTGACCGAGGTCCGCGGCAAGATCCGCGCCTTGGGCAACGTCAACGTCGGCGCGATTGACGAATATAAAGAGGTCAGGGAGCGCTACGACTTCATGAAGGCGCAGGTCACCGACGTCGAAAAGGCGAAGGCCGAGCTGACGAAGATGATCGCCGAGCTGTGCAGCGAGATGCAGGAGCTGTTCACGGCGAGCTTTAAGCAGATCAACGCGAACTTCCAGCAAATTTTCAAGGAGCTGTTCGGCGGCGGTCATGCGCGGCTGTATCTGTCGGATGAAGCGAACGTGCTGGAATCCGGCATTGAAATTGAAGTCTCGCCCCCGGGCAAGGTCATCAAGAACCTGTCCGCGCTTTCCGGCGGCGAGCAGGCGCTGGTCGCTATCTCGATCTATTTCGCCATCCTGCGCGTCAACCCCGCGCCGTTCTGCTTCCTTGACGAGATCGAGGCCGCGCTGGACGACGTAAACGTCGCGCGCTATGCGCAGTATCTGCGCCGCATGACGGACCGCACCCAGTTCATTGTCATCACCCACCGCCGCGGCACGATGGAGGCCGCCGACGTCCTCTACGGCGTCACGATGCAGGAGGACGGCGTGTCGAAGATTTTGCGCTTGGATCTGGATAATGTGAGCGCGGACCTTATTACCTGATGGCATGTAGGGGCCGGGCATGCCCGGCCCGCCACATAAATACGACCACCCGCCAATGGGGAGCCACACAAACCCGCAGGGCGGCAAATCAAAAGTAAGGAGGGCCACGATGGGCTTTTTCAACTTTTTCAAACGCGATATTTCCGAGGAGGAATTTCAGGAGCAGCAAAAGGTCAAGCGCGGGCTGGAAAAGACCCGCACGGGCTTTTTCCAGCGCATCGTCAATACGCTGACCAACGCGCAGATCGACGATGATCTGTACGACCAGCTCGAGGAACAGCTCATTCTGGCCGACGTCGGCCCCGCCTGCGCCGTGCGTCTGGTGGACGAGCTGCACGACGAGGTCGAGGAAAAACACCTGAAAACCGGTCAGGAGGCGCTGGACGCGCTGCGCGGCATCATCTGCCAGGAGCTGACACCCCGCTACCCGATGGATCTGGACGGCAAGCCCGCCGTCATTCTGGTCATCGGCGTCAACGGCGTCGGCAAGACCACGACGATTGCCAAGCTGGCCGGCCTGTACAAAAAGCAGGGCCGCCGCGTCATGCTGGCAGCGGGCGATACCTTCCGCGCCGCCGCCAGTGAGCAGCTGGAGCTCTGGGCCGAGCGCGCCGACGTGCCGCTGGTCCAGGCCGGCATGGGCGCGGACCCGGCGGCGGTCATCTTCGACGCCGTCAAGAGCGCCAATGCCCGCGGCTACGACATGGTCATTGCCGACACCGCCGGACGTCTGCACAACAAGAAGGGCCTGATGGACGAGCTGTCCAAAATCTCCCGCAGCGTCAAGAAGGCCAGCCCCGAGGCGAGCCTTGAGGTGCTGCTGGTGCTCGACGCCATCACGGGCCAGAACGCCATCAGCCAGGCCGAGGAGTTCTGCAAGGCCGCCAACGCCACCGGCGTGGTGCTGACCAAGCTCGACGGCACGCCCCGCGGCGGCTGCGCGGTCTCTGTGTGGGAGAACCTCGGTCTGCCCATCCGCTTCATCGGCGTCGGCGAGAAGATCGACGATCTGATGGAATTTGACGCACAGACCTTCGTCGAAAGCCTGCTGCCGGAATCCGCCCTGCAGAAGGACGAAAAAAAAGAGGAAGGGGAGAGCGAAGCATGATCGTTTGCGCCGCCAGCAACAACGCGGGCAAGCTGAAGGAATTGCGCCGCATTCTGGAACGCATGGGCCATGAGGTCAAGAGCCTGCGGGAGCTGGGGATAAACCTTGACCCCGAAGAAACCGGCACGACATTTGCCGAAAACGCCCGCATCAAGGCCGAGGTGTTCTGCAAGGCCAGCGGCCTGCCCACCGTGGCCGATGACTCCGGCCTCTGCACCGATGCGCTGCACGGTGCGCCCGGCGTCTACAGCGCCCGCTACGCCGGGCATCACGGCGACGACGACGCGAACAACGCAAAGCTGCTGCGGGAGCTGGCCGACGTGCCGGAGGAACAGCGCGGCGCAAAGTTCGTGTCGGCGGTCTGCTTCATGCTGCCGGACGGACGCGCACTGGAGGTCGAGGGCGAGTGCCCGGGCCGCATTGCGTTTACATTGCAGAACGGCGACTACGGCTTCGGCTATGACCCGCTGTTCTGCGTGGGCGACCGCACCATGGCACAGATGACAGAGGAAGAGAAGAACCAGGTCAGCCACAGAGGAAAAGCGCTGCAGCTGATGAAAGAGGAACTTAAGAAATATGAAAATATTGATCGTAAGTGACACCCATAAAAAGAACGAAAATTATTTCAAAGTGCTGGAAATGCATCATCCGGATATGGTGATCCACTGCGGTGATGCGGAGGGGAGTGAGTATGCCCTGTCTGCTGCTGCAAAATGCCCGGTATATATTGTGCTGGGGAATAACGATTTTTTTTCGGATCTGCCCAGAGAGATCACCCTGGATATCGGACCCTATAAGGTATGGGTGACTCATGGACATAATTATTATGTCTCCATGGGGAATGAGACGATCAAAAAAGAAGCCATTGATCGTGGTGTGGATATTGTATTGTATGGACATACACACCGCCCGGTGATCGATATCGATGACGATATCATTGCGGTGAATCCCGGAAGCCTGTCTTATCCAAGACAGGAAGGACGTCAGCCGTCTTATGCCATTATGGAGATCGATAGAGAGGAAAAAGTACATTTTACCATTGCATATCTGCGATAATGGTTCCGGTGTAAAACACGTAGTACAGACGTAGGAGTTCTGCAACTTTTCTCTTGACAGATAGAAAAAAACTAGGTTATAATTACACCTGCGTTGTCGGAGGTTCCGATGTGACGCAGCCTCGGGGTGTGGCTCAGCTTGGCTAGAGCGCCTGGTTTGGGACC
>OKUG01000681.1_pt1 | contig 10834 bp, 7 predicted proteins | sample 1606721 | NCBI WGS metagenome assembly OKUG01 (sample SAMEA3882539, study PRJEB24775) | human gut metagenome | biome: human-associated habitat; feature: intestine environment; material: feces | place: Netherlands | collected 2009/2010
AATAGTTCGAGGGGGGAAAATTATTCTTGGAAAAGATATTGTCAACGTGAGATGGGGAAGTTCAGTGACTTCTGTAGAGAACGCTAATGTGCAGCAGCTTACCGCACCGCAAGGGGTAGTTGAGGAAGCGGATGACGGCATCACTCTGATGGATCTGCTCAAAATCATTCGTAAGCATCTGGTCACCGCGATTATCGCATTCGTGGTGGTGGTGGCAGGCGTGAGCGCTTATACCTTCCTCGCTCCGGCGAAGTATACGGCTACGGCTCAGACCATGGCTACTTACAATGCTTCTCAAAATGGTGTCGACATTAACCAGCAGTCCGCTGGCGGCAGCTACATTTCCAACCAAATCACCTCATACCCGACGCTTGCCACCACTTCGAAGGTGCTCAAGCCGGTTATTGATGATCTTGGCTTGGATGAAACCGTGACGGATCTCGCCGGCCAGGTCACCGTCACCAATCCGACCGACACCGCATTCGTGAACATTGCCGTGGTGGATGGAGATCCGAAGCAGGCCGCGGACATCGCCAATTCCGTTGCCGAATCGCTGAAGAACGTCATTGAAAGCGACCTGTACTCCGGAGATAAGTCCCCGGTGAAGCTTTCCATCGTGCAGAAGGCACAGGTCCCGACATCTAAGTCTTCGCCGAAGACTGCCCTGTATTTGGCTGTCGGTGTGGTGCTCGGCATCATCATCGGCGTGTTCGCCGCACTCATCAAAGACCTCCTCAACACCAAGGTTGAAGAGACTTCCGACGTGCGCGGCATCGTCCGAGCATCCTCCCTTGGCTCCGTTCCGATGGACGCTTCGCTTGATGATAAGCGTCCGGTGCTGGTGAGCCGGCCTAACGGCGCTATTGCCGAGGAATTCCGTCGTATTCACACGAATATCGACTTTTTGCAGACCGACCGCACCGAAGGCGTGGGCCAGCTGCTTGTCATCACCTCTGCGCAGCCGTCCGAAGGCAAGACCACCATGGATATCAACATTGCGGTGGCCCTTGCTGAAAATGGTGCGAAAGTACTGCTTATCGACGCTGATCTCCGCCACCCGTCTGTCGCCCATCATTTGGGTATTGAAGGTGCTGCCGGTCTGGCGCACGTGCTGTCCGGACAGATGGGCCCGAAGGACGTGGTGCAGAGCTACTGGAAGCCGAACCTGCACATTCTGCCTGGCGGCAAGAGGCCAGCGAACGCTGGCGTGCTGCTGAATTCCAAAACCATGAAGCTCATGGTGGAGCAGGCGCTCACCCAATACGATTACGTAATTATTGATACCGCCCCGTTGACGGTGTCCAACGATGGCGCGGTATTCGGCCGTTGGGCCAAGGGCCTTCTGCTGGTGGTCAGCCGCAACGTGTGCGAGAAGAAGTCCCTGCAGGAGGCGTCCGACACGCTCGCCACCGCGCAGGTGCCGGTGCTTGGCTTCATCTTCAACCGTGCGGATCCGAAGAAGGTCAACTCCCACTCCAACTATTACTACTACCATGAAGATGGTGCTCCGCGTAGCAGCCATCGTGCCAACGGCAAGAAGAAGAGGATTTGACGTTTTCCTTCTTCACGGAATGAGGGGTGTATGGCAACTGAGAACGATGATTCCCAGTCTATGAACGGTATTCTGTCCAACATATCTCGGGATGTGGTGGACACCAGCTGGGATATTCCTCCGCTGACCTTCCCCAAATTGCAGCCTACCGATTCGGAAGAAGCCGATGGTGCGGATGAGACTTCGCTTGCTGAGCCCCGCGCCATCGCTTCCTCCGTACCTGCGCAAACGGAACAGCCGGTTTCGGCTGCGCCAACAATCGCGGATATACCCAGTATGCCGCTCGACACCATCGATTTCGATGATGCGGTTGCACCAGCCGATGCCGAGGAAACCGCTACTCTGCCACCCCTCGTCTCTTCGACAGATGAACAGGACGTCGAAGCAACTCAGGCATTTGATACATCAGGTGGCATAACCGACCTAGAGGAGCTGGCCGCGGAAGATCCGGAACATGATCCGCTGAAAACCATTCCGGTCGCACCGAAAGAGCCGTCTGCGGACAAGCGAAAGATTATTGCCATTGTTGCTGCGATTGCGGCAGTGGCGGTTGCTATTGCCGGTGTCATCGTGGTACGCAATCGTATCAATTCGAAAGAACAGCGTGCGGCAGTGGTGGTATGTGAGAAGGCGAAATCCAAATACTCCAAAGCCAACGAAAAACTGCAAAACGCCATCGAACAGGCAACCAGTCTGCAGGGCACTGCGGCAAACCAGGTGGCGGATGCCGCCACAATCGACCAACTCGCTCAGGCCGTGACCAAGGCGCAAAACCTCAAGACGGTCGGCGGATGCTCGGTGTTGCTGTCCGAAACCACACTGCGTGCGCACGCCCGTAGCATGAGCAAGCAGATCAGCAATATCAAAGAACAGACCAAGGCCGTTACCGCAGCAGCCACAGCTGTGGACGCCAGCAAGCGAGCTTTGGAAGTGAATAAGACGACTGCCGCATTGCAGAAGGCCATTGCCGACGCAAAGACGTTGCTTGACGGTTCTGCAGGCCAGGTTGCGGATGAGTCGACACGTGACGCGCTTGCCAAGGCGATTGACGCTGCCCAGAAACTCCTTGATGGCAAAAGCACTGATGTTACGGCCATGCAGAACGCTTCGAAGGTGATTTCCTCGACTTCTGACGGCGTGAACAAGTCTGTGGCGGAGCAAACTGCGGCTAATGCCCAGTCGAATACCAATTCGAATACCAATAACGGCACTACGAACCGGCGCTACACATATACGTGGCAATTTGGTCCGGGCTCTGGAAACGGTGTGAACGGTGGTGGTTCGACCGGCGGTAACGGCGGTTCTAACGACGGTAATGGCGGTTCAACCGGTGGCAATGGCGATTCGAACGGCAACGGTGGTTCAACCGGCGGTAACGGTGGTAATGGCGATTCGAACGACAATGGCAATGGTGGTTCGACCGGCGGTAACGACAACTCAGATACAGGTACTGCTGGCGAATAAGCCATACCGGAGAAGGATTTGGATATAGCGAATGGTACCCCCATAGGTCCCTCTTAATTTCGGGGGGGGGCTGTGGTAAATTGTTTGCCGTATGCAGCTGAAGGGGAGGGAGATACATGCAAGGCGTGAATACCGGTGAATCCGACGCACCAAACGGCGAGCAAGGTATGAGGACTCAAGAGATTCATATCGTCTCGTCCAATGCGCATCGACAGGCATACGCGTCCATGCAGAATCAGCGTCTGCAAAAGCAGTTCGAGCCGATGACTTTTTCCAATACCCCGTTTCCTGCGGAAAAGGAAGGACATAGGCGCGGCAAGGCTGAATCGACTCCCCGGTGGCGTTTCGCCTTCGTCGTCAGCCTGATCGCCATCGATTTGGCAGTGATGCTGCTTTCGTTGACCGTCAGCCTTGTAATCAACGGTGCTGCTTTCGATGCCATCGGCGATGTGATGCCGTTTTGGCTTTTCCTCATTCTGTTCAGCCTGATTTGGTTGCTGTGCTTGGCATTCGCGGGCACATACCACCGCCATGTTATGGCGGACGGCTATGAGCTGTATGCCAAAATCATCAATGCGTCGTTGCTGACCATCATCTCATACTGCAGCCTTGCATTTATTTTCAAACTTGCATTGCCCCGCACTGCGTTGATTATCGCGCCAGTCATCGCCTTCTTCTTGGATATCATCGCACGTTGGCAGATGCGTCAAGCGTTGCATCGTCACCGCAGCAAAGGCTCTTGCAAGTACAGAACGGTGGTCATCGGATCTTCCGATGGCATCAACAAAGCCTTGCAGACCATGCGCAACTGCATGAATTGGGGGTACGAACCAGTTGCTGTATGCCCAATTGAAGCGGATCCAGCTTCAAAAGACGCTTATGTGGTTACCTCATACACACCGGATGCCAATATCGAAGGCTCCAGCAAACTCAAGGTGATTCCTTTCAACTCGGCATTCCCACGTATTTGCGAAAGCCTTGGTGTACAGGAAGTCTATGTGGCTGACGTGCTTTCGCGTGATTCCGAAATGCTGCATGGTCTTTCTCTTGCGGTGGAGTCGCTGGGTATGGAACTTGCCTTGGCGGTCTCCCTGGCGGATGTGAGCGGTCACCGTTTGTATCTGCGAAACACCACGGAACAGCCGGTTCTGTTGGCTTCCCTGCCGCAGTACACGGGAGCTGCGAACGTAATCAAGCGTTTGCTGGACATCATCGGTTCACTGTGCGCGCTGATTATTTCCTCTCCGATTCTTCTCGGCGTCGCCATCGCCATCAAGCTTGATGATGGCGGTCCGGTGTTCTTCTCTCAGACCCGTATCGGACTGCACGGCAAGCCGTTCAAAATGTATAAATTCCGTTCCATGGTCACCAATGCTGAGGAGCTGAAGAAGAAACTCGCTGAGGAAACTGGGCAGGAAGACCGGTTCATCTTCAAAATGAAAGATGATCCGCGTATCACCAAGGTAGGTCACTTCATCCGTAAGACTTCTTTGGATGAGTTCCCGCAGTTCTACAATGTGCTCAAGGGCGATATGTCTCTGGTCGGTCCGCGCCCGGCATTGCCGGAAGAAGTGGCCCGCTATGGTTCCCTATATTCCGCCCGACTGCTGGTCAAGCCGGGCATCACCGGTCCATGGCAGGTGTCCGGCCGGTCCGATCTTTCACAGGAGCAAAGCGAATATTTGGACGTCTCCTACATTGAGAATTGGTCCATCGCTGGAGATCTTGCGATTCTTGCCAAAACCGTGATGGTAATCTTCACTGGCCGTGGATCGTACTGAGCCAATAAGTGGGTTTTCTGTGATTTTCCCTCTGTTCTTGTGATGGAACAGAGGGAAATTTCATTTGGCGGCCGAAAAAAAGGGTGCCATGTGGCACAATAATGCGCTGGAATAGTCAAATTGAGTGCTTAATGATTTGAGGAGCAAAGCATGGGGCAACATGCTCAAGCAATACGGGAAAAACATACGGCACGGAATGTGACGCTTATTGTACTTGCGGTGCTGATCGTGCTACTTGCCATTGCCGCAGTGTTCGGTATGCAACTGTATAAGCAGGCAAAAAGCGTCAAGGCACACGAATCGCAAGCCATATCCTCACTATCCGCAATCAATGACCCTGCAAAGCTCAAGGATGCCGCCGCGTCGCAGGCGTCCATCGCGCAGGCTCAGCAGCAGACGGCGCAGGCCAAGCAGATTGCGCACGGTTCACTATGGAACGTGGCTGCGAAAATGCCGTTCGTCGGCAGTGACATCGCCACTGTGCAAGGCATGACGGAAGTCGTGGACAACCTTGCACAGCAGACACTGCCATCGTTGACCACTGCGGTGCAACAGCTTGCCGGGGCCAATCTTTCCGGTGCGGAAGGGCAACTTAATCTGCAGCCAATCGCCGATGCGCAAGGCAACTTCGACAAGCTCAACCAGCAGGTGCAGCAGCAGAACAAGCAGTATAACAGTCTTGCCGAGCCGAAAATCGGCATGGTGAAGAAAGCCTATCAGCAGGGCAAGGACCAGCTTGACAATATCGTCGATCTGGTCGGGCAGGTCAGCAACGCCACTCACATGCTGCCTTCCTTCCTCGGCCAGAACGGTGCCCGCACATACTTGCTGGCGGCACAGACCACATCCGAAACACGTTCCGGCGGCGGCTTGGTTGGCTCTCTCGGCACCATGACTGCGGATCATGGCAAAATCGCGGTGGGGGACTTCCACCCGAATGGTGAGTTCGTCAATGGCAACAACGGCACCGCTGAGGAACATGCGGTATTCAACAGGCCGTTGGGTTTCTCCTTCGACGTGCGAGACACCTTCGCGGTGCCGGATGTTTCCCGCAACGCGGAAATGCTCAACGCTTCATGGCAGCGTTCGCAATATGCCTGCAACATCGACGGTTTGATTTCCGTGGATCCGGTGTTCATCCAGAAGATGGTGGAGATCAACGGACCTGTCACTTTGTCCAACGGCACTGTGCTTACCGGCGAGAACACCGCCGAATACATGCTCAACACCATCTACAAGGACGTTCCTGTGGCACAGCAGGACGAATACTTCGAGTACATTGCCAAAACGGTGATGGACGGCGCTTTTGGCAACATGACTGTGGACAAGATGATGAAGGTGGCGCAAAGCATCGGTGATTTGGCCGAGAACCGCCACTTCTACGCCTACACGTTCCACGATGACGAAGCGAAGTACTTCCAAGGTGCTGGACTCGCCAAGAATGCGCCTGAGAGCGAGACCAATCCGGAAACGGGCATTTACATCAGCGAGCAGAATCCTTCGAAGATGGGTTGGTATATCGACCGTACCAGCGAAGTGACCAAGACAGGTGACAAGACCTACCACGTGAAGTACACGCTGACCAACCGTATGACTTCCACGGAAATGGCTACCTGCACGAGTTACATTCTCGGTGGTGAGCAGAAGGGCGTTGGTGGCGTGCCCGTGGCGCCGAGTGGCACATCCGCGCAGCGTGTGCTGATTTACGCGCCTGCAGGTGGTTCGATTGGATCAATCGCCGTGACCGGTGATGTGCGTGACCGTAGCAATGCCACCATGGACGGCAAGCCATTGAACTCCAGTATGGCGTACATCGCACCTGGCAAGAGCGTGACGTACGAGTTCGACGTGACCGTGTCTGACAAGGCCACGGCTAATATGAAGCTCGATCAGACGCCGTGCGGCAAAATGACCAATGATGTGAAATACAACTATTGAAATATGGCGCGGTAATTCTCGACATTATTGGTGCATGATTTCCTTGAATTCATCTCAATGAAAACTTGTTCAATGAAGTCTATGAATTATTGCTAAATTCTTGGAAATACAGGGGGTATTTCTGCTGGAAAGCGGAGACACCCCCTATTTTATTAGTGAAAAAAGGGTGTATTTATGCGAATTGTTGTATTATATTGCATGTAATTAATATCCTATATTTTCAAGGGGTTGGCATGTCTGTTCTTGACGGATTTGAAGCAGTGGGAGAAAAGACCACCACCAATAAGATGACCATGACGGTCATGGAATCATCCGTTCGCTTTTCCAAAGGCGTGACCGAAGCGCTCGGATGCCCGGCATACGTGAAATTGCTGGTGAATGACAAGCAGAAGAAGATCGCAGTCCAGGCATGCGACGCCAAAGACGAGAACGCCATCAAGTTCTGCAAGACCAAGCGAAGCAAGGCCGATGGCGTCGACTCTGACGCTGCAGGAAAGGCTTCTTCCGTGACCGTGCGTACCACCGATGTGCTGGTAGCGGTGCAGAAGTATTTCACTTTCCCGCCGGTCGCAGACGACCAGATCGCCTATTTCGCCATGGATGGCGAGTCCTACCCGGATGAGAAGGTTGTCATTTTTGCTGTGGCCGATGCCTCAAAGGGTGTATCCGGCAAGCGCGGTCCCCGCAAAGGTTCGCATCATACGGCCAAAGATGGCGAGTAAGTGAACAATATTCCGCTCAGCTTGAAAAATCGCATATAGTACAGTTCTCTTGATGTGAGTGCTGTACTATATGCAGTATCTTGATAGGCTGTGCGAGTCGTCCATAAACGCTAATAATGAGTACGTATGCATCCAGCCCAAAAATCCTGAAAAAGGGAGCTTGGAACGAATGTGGCAGGTAGTGGGCGTGTAGGATTTTCGTTCAGTATTCGAGTCGCTCAAAATAACGTGCTTGGTTGGCGATGGACGGTGGAAAAAGAGCATGATGGCTTTTTCGAGCACGTTGCGTCTGGCCGTTCGCTCACGCGTAAGATGGCCAAAAGGGCCGCGATAAAAGCGATGAATGAATTGCGTGCATAAACAACCGTAACGCCATGAATGGCCTGCATCTTTCCATATGAAATATAAAAGAGGCATATAAGACAGGAGAGGCTCCGCACAATGTGTGCGGAGCCTCTCCTGTCTGAAAAACTAAAACTCAGTAGCAGTGGTGGGCGAGCCAGTAGGTGTAGGCGCCCTGGATGGAGCCGTAGCGCTGTGCGCAGTAGCCCCAGAACCACTTAAGCTGGGTCTGGTAGTTGGTGGCCCAATCGGCACCGGCGCTCACCATCTTCGAACCGGGAAGCGCCTGCGGCAGGCCGTACGCGCCGGAGCTTGGGTTCGTGGCTGCGACATTCCAACCGGACTCATGAGAAATGATGTACACGGTGGCGGTGAAATCGGCCTCGGAATAGCCGCTGGACAGCAGATAATCGTGAGCCCACTGCTGCATTTCGCCAGCCGGCACGGTGGTGCCGATCGACGCTGCGGCCGCGGACGGCGTGGACGAGGAGCCGGTGCCGACGAGGATCACCTTGTCGGTCGGAGCCTTCTTCACGAAAGAGCTGATCATATTGGAAGACATGACCTTGCCGCCGGACTTGGTGACGAGGTTCGTGGTCTCCATAACACCGTTCGCGCCTTCGGTCTCGACCTTCTCCTGACCCTTCGGCAGGCTGGAGGTCTCCTTCTTGACCGTGTTGAATGCGATATCCGTATCAGACACCTCAACGGAAGCGCCGGCACGTTCGATCTTGATGACGGTGTTCTCGTTCACCTTCGTATCCAAAGACGGGGAAACGGTGTCTTCCGTATCAAGGGTGATGTCGCCCGCGTCAAGCACGGACTTCACGTCGGTGAAATGCATGCCGGGAACCACGCGGGTCTTGCCGTTGATCTTCACGGTGACGTACGAAGTATCTCCGGAAAGTGCCTCACGGGCGTTGCCACGGGAGGCTTCGATGCTGTCGGTGACGGAATACGCGGTGACCTGCTTGGCAGGAGACTTCTCCGCGGTGGCGTACAGATTATGCGACACGATGCCGCCAGTGGCCAACAGCCCCACTGCCGCAACCGTTGCGACAATCTTCACCATCTGAGATTTGCCCGGCAAGGCAAACGTAGTTGGTTGGGCATGTTTCTTATGGCTAGCCATTCTGCTCCTACATCGGGTACAATTCCTCGGCGGATTCCGTGCCTAGGGCACGGCGCACAACCGCTAGGGTTCCGCCGGAATGCGCGCAACTGCATATAGTCTACCGCACCCCAAGGAACTTGAAGATAACGTATGCAACGCGCAGGCGACGGGCCGAATCATCGTTCCGACTGACTACTTGGCGTTTTCACTTTGGCGTCTCCGCTGGAAGCGGTGTCCCCATCGGAAGCGGCCGCATCCATATCCAACGCCTTGGCCTGGCTGATCAGATCATCCAAATCGGAAGCGCGCAACGCGCCGGCCTGCTGGAAGATGATCTGCTGCTTCTTGACGACCATCAGCGTCGGCACTGCCTGAACCTTGGCCGCGGCGGCCAAATCGGGATTCTGATCGATATCCACCTTCGCGAAATAGACGTCCGGATTCGCCTCGCTTGCCTTCTCGAACGTTGGGCCGAATGCACGGCACGGACCGCACCACGTGGCCCAGAAATCCACGAACACCAGATCATTGGATTCGACGACCTGGTTGAAATCCTGCGAAGTGACTGCATGCGTTGCCATATGCGTTCCCCATTTCCCGGCTTACGCTATAAGCCGATTTCAAAAACAATATCGTGCAATGCTGCGCAATATTGCGAAAGCCCGTTTGCGAAAAGTATATAGCCGCACGCCACGCAAACACACTGCCGCACCCGATTGCGCTATGGGAAGAATCGGAAGCACGCGACATTCACATGCCGTGCGTGATAATGGAACCATGCCAGTGATGAATGATGAAGTGCCCGACGAGGGCGATTTCGACGCCAACCGCCATCGCGGGGAATTCGACGACATTACGCCGGAGGATTTCATCCGCGGAATGGGCAACCCTCCGGGATGGCTCCCATCGGACGAAATCAACCGCATGCGCCACGAAATACCGATTCCGTACGTCGTGGTCGTGCCGGTGCGCACCGACGATCTCGGCAGGGTGGCGCAAATCGGCTCGCTGCTGCGCGTCACTGACGACGGCGGCATCGAACGCACATTGATCGCCGGACGTGTGCTCTATCACGAATCGTTGCGTGAAGCGGTGGCGCGCAACGTCGCAAAAGATTTGGGCGATATCGCCCTGCCGCAGCTGCCGATCAGCCTGCAGCCGTTCACCGTGGCCGAATTCTTCCCGACACCCGGCCTGTCCGACTATTACGATCCACGCCAACATGCGATCGCGCTGTGCTACGTGGTGCCGATCGCCGGCGATTGCAAGCCGCAGGACGAGACGCTCGATGTGGAATGGGTCGACCCGTCCGGAGACATGCTCGACACCTTCGTCGGGCAGATGGCCAATGGTTACGGCACCATCGTGCGGCAGGCGCTCGCGTGGACCGGCAAGTAGGACAAGCCGCGCAAGCGGGGCAAAAGCCAAGCAAACTAGGCGAATAGACAGATAGGGGAGGATTAGAAAAAAATATGACGATTGAACTGAACAACAACGTATATACGGACGGCGGCAACGATACCGAAACCACGCCGGTGGTGCTCGTGCACGGCTTCCCGGTGGACCACCGCATGTGGGACGAGTGCGCGGCGGCTTTACGCGACCAAGCTGTGAAACAAGGCGTGAAACCATTTGCGATCTGGGCTCCGGATATGCCCGGCGCCGGCGAAGGACCGATTCCGTCCGACGAAGACAGCGGCGGCAAGGACGCCGACGGCGCGTTCCCGTACGGACTGGACCGTATGGCGGACGCGTACGTGGACCTGCTGCACGCCGCCGGCTACGGCAAAGCCATCTGGGTGGGCCTGTCGATGGGCGGCTACCTGATTCTCGACATCCAACGCCTGCATCCGGAAGCGGTGGCGGCGCTCGCCCTGTGCGACACGAAAGCCGACGCCGACTCCGCCGACATGCGATTGAA
>OKUG01000685.1_pt1 | contig 10800 bp, 10 predicted proteins | sample 1606721 | NCBI WGS metagenome assembly OKUG01 (sample SAMEA3882539, study PRJEB24775) | human gut metagenome | biome: human-associated habitat; feature: intestine environment; material: feces | place: Netherlands | collected 2009/2010
ACACATCCCGGATTTATTTTCTCCGTCAAAGAATACCATAATTTTAACTGTTTGTAAAGACTTCCAAAGACGCCCCGCGCGATTGACTAAACGGGATTTAGTTGGTATAATGGTATAAGGTATGTATGAAAATACGAAAGGACGAAAAAACGATGATTAAGATCGCTCCTTCAATGCTCGCAGGCGACTTCTCCCAAATGGGAGAGCAGGCCGCAATGATAGAAAAGGCCGGCGCGGACTGGCTCCATCTCGATGTGATGGACGGGCATTTTGTGCCCAACATAACCTTCGGCGCGCCGATCATAAAAAGTATCCGTGACAAAAGCTCGCTCGTCTTTGACGTTCACCTGATGATAAGCGAGCCGCTCAGGTATATCCCCGATTTTGTGAAAGCGGGCGCGGATGTTATCACATTCCACATCGAGTCGGATTCCCCGGTCGACGAGACTATCGACCTCATCCGCTCGTCGGGCTGCAAGGCGGCACTCTCCGTCAAGCCCGGCACTCCCGTTGAGAGCGTTTTCCCCTATCTCGACAAGCTCGACATGGTGCTCATCATGACCGTTGAGCCCGGCTTCGGCGGTCAGAAGTTCATGGCAGACATGATGCCGAAGATAAGCGCTCTGCGCGAGGAGTGCGAGAAGCGCTCGATTGATATTGAGATTCAGGTCGACGGCGGCATATCCGCAAAGACCATTGAAGAGCCTGCCCGCCGCGGCGCGACCGTCTTTGTCGCGGGAAGCGCGGTTTTCGGCGCGGCTGACCCCGCAAAGGCGATAGCCGAGATGAAAGATATCGCCGCAAACTGCCAATAATCAATTGCCGGAAAGTTTTTTCAGCGCGTTGCCCTCGGCTATGCACCGCCAGTGCTCCCGGGTGTGCGAAGCGGCGGCAATGGAATTTATCTGCGCGCCGAACTCGCTGAGAATATGCTCCGGCGCGTCAGAAATGCTCTCGCCGAGAAGCAGGCGGTAGACGCCGCCCGACTCATACAGCCCGCTGTTTTCAAAGCTTCTGCCGAGCGCGCGCGCCGCATCCATAACATCGTCGATCGAGCCGAACTCATAGACCGCCGTGTTCTCCCCTTTCTTTATCGACGGGGGCTGGCGGACTCCGCGGCTGCCGTCCGAACAGAGGGTGAATTTCAAGACGCATCCTCCCCTGCCTGCGGGCACCGCTTCGATTATCATCCGCCCGCTCGGGTCGATGTCGCGCTTGAGTTCGTGACCCGCTCTGTCGAGCAGAGTCCAGACCACGCGGCGCGTCTCAATATTCGAGTAGTCCATTTGCTCGTATGTAATATTGAGCGCATCCATGTCGCGCGCCGAAAGCTCGATTGTTATCCTGTTTTCAGTCGGCGCCTGTATCTTCAAAGCGCATCCCCTCCTTAATAAACAGAAAGTTCTCTGCCTTATATAATATTACGCGCCCCCGCGGCGTGCAATGCAAAATTTTTGCCAGCGCAATAAGCCGGCAAACGGAAAGGTTGGTTTTATGGCAAGATTCAAACGCATAAAAGCGCCTAAAAGTCCCTATATGAACTATCTGCTCATGCTCGCCGCACCCGCTATAGTCAGCTGGTATTACTACGGCGCGCTCGCATTCAGGGCGATACTTACGGGAATTATAAGCGCGGTCGCCGTTGAGGCAGTCGCGCTGCTGATAATGAAAAGGAAGCTAAACTGCCTGTCGGATATGCACGCGGTGTTCACGGGCTTCGCCATCGCTATGCTTCTGCCCGCCACCGCACCGATCTGGCTGATAGGCGCGGGCGCGGCGTTTGCAATTCTCGTTGCAAAGATTCCGTTCGGTCCGGCGCACAAGGCTCCGTTCGTGCCCGCTGCGGCAGGCATGGCGTTTCTGACCGTCTGCTTCCCGGACGAAGTTTTCAAATATCCCGCCATCGACTCGGCGTCGTTCGATGTCTTTGACGCGGGCTCGTCTCTCGCCGCTCAGCTGAGCGCGGGCGGAATACAGCATGTGAACTCCGTCGGCATAATGTCGATGATATCCGGCAATGTCGCCGGCCCGCTCGGCACCTGCTGCGCGGTCGCGCTGCTCGGCTCATGCGCTCTGCTCGCCGCAGGAAAACCGAAGAGACTCTTCAATGTCCTCGGATTTTTGACTGTTTGCTCCCTGCTTGCGGTAATTTTCCCGCGCGGATCGTTTTCAAGACCGGTATCCCTGCTCACGGAGCTGTGCGCAGGCAGCCTGCTCTTCTCGGGCATATTCTTTGTAACCGACCCCGGCACGAGCCCGAAACACCCGCTGACAAGATTTATCTACGGCGCATTCGCCGGAATAATCTGCATGATACTGCGCTACTCCGGCACGTTTGAGGACGGCACCTGCTTCGGCATCCTGCTCACCAACGCTTTCTGGCCGATAGTTGACAGCGCGCTGAGAAAAATCGGCTACCACAAGTTCATTGAAAAATCGATGGCAAAGAGCGCGGAAAAGAGAAAACAGAAAGCAGCTTTAAAGGGAGGTGAGCCGGCATGAGTTCAGGCAGAAAATACTCATTCTCCGACGCGCTGTTCAGAAGCACGTTTATTCACAACCCGGTGCTCATCCAGGCGGCAGGTCTCTGCGCGATAGTCGCAGTCGCGACGACGCTCAAGACGGCAGTCCTGCTCGCGGCGGCGTTCTTCCCGGTGCTCATTATAACGCAGGTCTTCGCCTGCCTCGCGCTCAAAAGAGTCCCGAGATGGATAAGAGTCGCGATATATCTGCTCATCGGCACGGCGATAATCGCCGGAATCATATACGCAATCGATACTTTTATGCCCGAAATCAGCCTCGGCGCGGGTATATATCTCGCCCTGACGGCGGCAAACTCGATAATCGCCCTGCACTGCGAGAAGCTCGCGGTCAAGACCAACCCGCGCCATGCGTTCTTTGACTCCGTGGCAACGGCGCTCGGCTATGCAGCTGTTATTATCCCCGTCGGCGCGCTGCGCGAAATGATAGGCTCATCCACCATATGGGGCGCAAATATCAAAGTCCCGATGACCTACCCGGCGATTCTCATGCCGTTCGGCGGATTTTTAGTCCTCGCGTTCTTCGCCGCCGCGCTCAAGGCGCTGATAAACAAGCGCTTCCCCGAGCACTCGGCAGAGACCGAGATGAAGATAAAGAAAACTTCCGTCATAGTCAGCAAGAAGAATCTTCCCGAGAATCTGGCTCCCGCCAAGGCGGAGGAGGCTCCCGCAGAAGAGGAAAAAGAGACTGCCGAAGCGGAAGAGACTGTCGAAGTCGAAGAGACCGTTGAAGCAGAAGACCCCAAAGAGGACGACTTGGCACACTTCGAGCCGCTCGACGGCGAGGGCAAATTTGACCTTTCCGATATCTTCGCCAATGACAACGAAGACGAAGATGACAAGGACTACGGCTCGGCGTTCAACCGCCTGTTCGACGAAGCAAAGGATTTTGACTCCGACGAGAAGAAGGAGGGAGACAAATGAACATGACCTGGTTTTTTGATTTGCTCTCCACAGCACTCTACACAGTGTTCATTCAGAATCTCGTCTTCAACGGCGGATACGCGGCGAGCGAAGCTCTTATGCTTGCGAAGAAGCCGCGCAGACTCTGGATGTTCTCGGCGATGATCGCATTTTTCTCGACCGTCACGGCACTCGCCTGCCGCGCGCTCGAAATGATACCGGTGCTCAGCACTCTGCCCTCGGCACTGCATTTTGCAATGTTCAGCGGCGTGCTTATCGTAGTTTTCCTGATAACCGGACTCATACTCAAGCTCGCCCTCGGCGCTACCGAGAAGTTTCTCGGCACGCTCGGCATGGCGGCGCTCAACACCCTTGTGCTCGCAACTCCCCTGCTCAACCGCAGCGCAGCCTATACTCTCCCCGAGAGCATCGGCTCCGGCATCGGCGCGGGTCTCGCTTTCATTCTCGCGGCGACGCTCATATGCAAGGGTCTGCACATAATCTCGCAGAATCAGGATATGCCCAAAGCCTTCCGCGGCACTCCGGCGGCGTTCGTCTACGTCGCGCTGCTCTCGCTCGCGTTCTCCGGCTTCTCGGGCAGCTCCCTGTTCTCATAATTAATTAAAAAATTCCGACGCCGACGGGTGATGTCATGCCCGCCGCGCGGCACAGAGGATGATGAAAAATGGCAAAACGCAGCAAATATGACAAGTATTTTTCTCCCGGCACTCACAGGAGCATAACCGCGTTCAGCAAGCACGCGGCAGGCGGCTCGAAGCGCCGCAAGAGCTACACCGAGCGCAGGCGCAATAAGATAGTCGGAATAGTCCTCGCGTGCGTTCTCGGCGCGGCTGTTGTCTTCACTGCGGCGTTTTTCGTCACCGATACGCTCCTCGGCATCTCCGACGCGAATATCGAAACCACGCAGAAGGCCGAAAAGGACAACAAAGGCAACAAAGACAAGAACAACAAAGACGGCAAGAACAACACGACCGCTCCCGCCGATAATCAGCAGACTTCAGCTGAAATAAAGGCGCGCGTCGGCAATGTCTCCCTGCTCGCGGGCGGCAGCGGACTCGATCAGTTCGTTTCCTCGCTCAAGAGCGCGGGTCAGAACGCCGTTGTCATCGACTTCAAAGATGCGTCCGGCTATCTCAGCTATCCCTCTTCTATAGCGGCTGTAAAAGATAAAGCTCCGTCATCAAAGGCTCAGGCGAACGCCGCCGAGAGCGTCAAGAAAATTCAGCAGTCCGGCATAAAAGTCGTGGCGCGCATATATTGCTTCAAAGATACACAGATGCCGCGCATTGACCGCACCATGGCTGTTCACTACAACAAAACTCAGATGATCTGGCTCGACAACGAGGCTTCCAAGGGCGGCAAGCCGTGGCTCAACCCCTATTCGCAGACGGCTCAGAACTATCTGCTCGAAGTCGTCAAGGAAGTGAAGAACCTCGGCGTTGATGCAATACTGCTCGACGGCGTGCAGTTCCCCGACTTAAATTCTAACGTTGCGACATTTGACGGCGAGGGCTCGGTATCGAGAAACGCCGTGCTCGTGAACTTCGTCAACTCCTGCGTCTCCGCGTGCTCCGGCACTCCCGTTATCTGCGCGATGAAGGGCGAAGCGGCTGCGGGCGGCAGCAGCGATATATACAACGGTTCTCTCTGGAGCGCGAACGTCTCCGCTTTCGCGGTTGATCTCAGCTCCCTCAAGGCGGACGCCCAGCGCAATTTCCCCGCCTCGAAGAAGGTCATTGAAATGAAGAGCTCGGCTTCAAACACCGACAGCACATATATCCTCACGAAATAAAGGCAGATTTAAATGCATTTTATCCCCTACAACTCGAGAAAAAAATATCATCTCTCGCCCGGCGCGGCTGTGCGCTCGGGTGAGGATATGATTTTCAGGATAGTTCTGCCCCGCTCGGAGCAGTGCAGTGCGGTTCGTCTCATTCTTGAGACGGACGGCGGCGAGAGAGAATATTTTTCTTTCTCGTGGGAGCGAATGCAGGGCGAAAACGAGGAATGGTGGCGGCTCGAGACCGCCGCACCCGAAAACGCGGGGATAGTCTGGTACTATTTTGAATACGACACCCCGTGGGGCACGAAAAAAATATCACTTGAATCTAATGGAAATGCCGTCATCGGCGAGGGCTCGCGCTGGCGGCTGACCGTATGCTGCGAAAACTGCGATACGCCCCTGTGGCTTCGCGGCGGCACAATGTATCAGATATTCCCGGACAGGTTCTGCCGCTCCGGCAAAACTCCCCTGCCCGAGAACAAGCCCGCGGCGGAATATCACTCCCGCTGGGGCGAAGAGCCCGACTGGGAGCCCGACTCCGACGGAAAAATTGAAAAATACGACTTTTTCGGCGGCGACCTCAAGGGCATCGAAGAGAAGCTCGGCTATCTCGAGAGCCTCGGCGTCACCTGCATATATTTGAACCCGATTTTCTCCGCACGCTCGAACCACCGATACGATACGGGCGACTACATGAAAATCGACCCGATGCTCGGCACAGAGGAGGATTTCAAGTCCCTCTGCAAAAGTGCGGAAGAGCACGGGATAAAAATTCTGCTCGACGGCGTGTTCAGCCACACGGGCGCCGACAGCAGATATTTTGACAAATTTTCGTCCTACGGCGGCAAGGGTGCATATTGCGACAAAAATTCTCCCTACCGTTCGTGGTATAATTTTCGTTGCTGGCCGGACGATTACGCCTGCTGGTGGGGCGTTGACATCCTGCCGGAGCTCAATGAGACCGATCCGGGCGTGCTGGCGTTTCTGACCGGCGAAAACGGCGTTGCGCGGCACTGGCTCAGGCTCGGCGCATCGGGCTGGCGGCTCGATGTGGCGGACGAACTGCCCGACGAATTTCTCGACCGCTTCCACGAGGCGGTCAGAAAAGAGAAAAAAGACGCGTTTATCTACGGCGAGGTCTGGGAGGACGCGACTGACAAGATAAGCTACGGCCACCGCCGCAGATATCTCGAGGGCGGCGAGCTGGACAGCGTGATGAACTATCCGTTTGCAAATGCTGTTATAGATTTTGTCCGCACGGCAAACGCGGAAGAGCTCCGCGAATGCGTTGAAAACATAGTCGAACACTATCCGCGCATGTCGCTTGACACGCTGATGAACCATATCGGCACCCACGACACGGTGCGCGCCATAACGCGGCTCGGCCGCGGCGATATCGAACGCCCCGAAAACGGGCGCGACAGGGGTATTTTGACAGACGAACAATATCGAAGGGGCATTTGTCTTTTGAAGCTCGCCTCGGTTTTGCAGTTCACGCTCCCCGGCGTTCCCTGCGTCTATTACGGCGACGAGGCCGGGCTCACGGGCGGTGAAGATCCGTTCAACCGTGCCTGCTTCCCCTGGGGAAATGAGAACGCGGAGCTGCTCGACCACTACAGAACACTCGGCAGGATCAGAAAGCTCTGTCCCGCGTTTATCGACGGAGAGTTCAACTGCATATCCTCGGCGCTCGGCTGCATCGCATATGAGCGCAATTCCGAATCGGGCAGCGCGCTGATAATCGCAAACGCAAACTGCCACGGGATAGAATACACTGTCCCCGAACGCTGGCGGGGCGCATCCGCGCTCTTCGGCAGCGCCGCCGACGGACGCAGTGTCCCGCTCGGCGCATATTCGGCGGCAATACTTTATAAATAATCGGAGGTGATCGTATGGCGAAAAGAAAGGGAATGAAGTTCCGCACAACGCAGGAGAAAAAGACGAAGCAATTAAGACTTTTCGTGCTCGGATTCGTCGGCTTTCTGCTCGCGTTTGCCCTCGTCTCTGTAGCCTATATGTTCAAATCGCATCATCTCTCAATGAACGACCTGTTCCCGGAAAAGGAAGTTGAATCCTCCGACGGGAGCACCGACGAGGCTATCGCGCCGCTCGCCGGCAAGGCGGCATTTATGTTCGCCTGCGTCTCGGACGAAAAAGACGAGCTATATTTTGTCGCCGCGGTCAACGCCGATCTCGACTCGGGCGAAGTGCGCGTGTGCGCCTTTGATCCGAATACTTCGGTGGATATCTCCGGCAACAAAGACAGCCTCAAGGGTCACTACAAGACCGGCGGCTCGAAAGAGCTCAAGAAAGCGGTCGACTCCCTCTGCGGATTCACCGCGGACAAATACGCCGTCTCGACCGCGAATCAGTTCAAGAATGCAATCAACGTGCTCTCCGGCGCGCAGATATCCGTGCCTGAGCGCATAAGCTATAAGACAAAGGAGCTGTCGCTCTCGCTCATGCCCGGCAACCAGACCGTCAAGGGCGAGACGCTGCTCAAATATTTCCGCTACTGCCTGACTCCGTCGGGCGGCGGAGCGCAGAAGCAGGGCGAACTGCTCTGCATGCTGTTCTCGCAGTATATCAACAAGACCTATCTTGCCTCCGGGCGCAACTATTTCTCGCAGATAATCGACTCTTTGGACACTGACATATCAATAGTCGATTTCTCGCGCTGTGAGCGCACTCTCTCCGCGATGGCGGCGGGAGATATAAAATATACATCCGTTTCTTCCGCCGGCGAGCTGACCGTTACACCCGGCAAGCGCGGAAAATAACCGTATATAAAACAAGGGGGCGGTCATTTGGCAAGAAAGCTTCTGTGTCCTGCGGCGCTTCTGCTGGCGCTGACGCTCATATTCACCGGATGCTCGGTGAAAATGGTGAACAATATACCTTCATCCGAACAAGTGTCTGCGTTCGGCGACTTCAAGCACTACTTCGGCGAGCTTAACGAGAACGAGAAACGCGCATACAACGCCATTCTCCGCGACATTGAGTCGTTTCCCGAGGAAATTGAAATTCCCGAGCTCAACAACGAAGAGCTCGAAAAAGTCTGGCTCGCCGTTATGTACGACAACCCGGAGCTGACGTCAAACTCCACCCGGTCTACCGCCGTAAACCGCGTAGTGGTTGAAATGGAGCGACCGTTGGCAAAGTTCAAATTCATCTCCCACGACATCGTCAAGTTTCTCAGCTACGTGCTCCAGCAACGTGCCATCCGCCAAAAAGAAGCGGAAATGAAGGCACAGCAAGGAGTGTCGCCAGAGTCTGCCGACCCAAAGGCCGACCCCAAAGCCGACATCAAGAACATCAACACAAACGACTTCCGCGTAGTGTTCCGCTACCAAGGCTTCATGCCGTGCTCATTCAATATGTTTACCAACAAGCCAGCCGACTCCTGGACAGGCGTCGCGTTCGACAGCACGATGCAACGGCTTAGCGACACGGAGGTGGAACTTGGATTCGACTATGTGTTTGTCAACGGCGGAGAGTCGACGGTGCCTGTTTCGGTGGAGGTTTACGACACCGACGGAACGTTGCTGTCGAGCACGCTGCCAATCGATGTGCCAGTGGTGCGCAACAAGCTCACCGTGGTGCGCGGCAATTTCCTCTCGTCGAAGGCTTCGGGAGGCGTAAGCATCCGAACGGAATTAGACGGCGAATACAATCTTGAAATCAGATAAAAAAGAAACAAACAATTTAATATCAATCATTATTCTATGAAAAAGGTATTATTTTCAACCGTTGCCATGTCGGCATTGATGCTGATGGCAACATCATGCGCCGATGATCAGACATCGGATTTGAAAGCCGGCGCTGAAAGCACTGTGACAATCACAGCCCAGCTGCCTGGCGACATGGGCACCCGTGCATTTGCCGACGGCACAAAAGCCACCGAGCTGCACTATGCCGTCTATGAAAAAGGCACTACGACAAGACTTGCAGTCTGCAAAAAAGCCGACGGCACTAAGGGACAACTCGAGGGCACAGCCACAATGACAGGTTTGCAAACCACCATCTCCTTGCAGCTGACCACAGGCAAGGAATACGACTTCGTGTTCTGGGCCGATGCTCCTGGCGACAACGTTTACACGTTCAACTCTGAAAACCAGACTGTAACCGTCAACTACGCCAATGCCGAAAACAACACCGACAATCTTGACGCATTCTTCGGTCAGAAGAAAGCGCTGAAGGTTAGCGGCAACATGAGCATTTCGCAGGAACTCCGCCGTCCGTTCGCACAGATCAACATCGGAACAGACGACTTTGACGCAGCGGCAGCTGCCGGCTACACCGTTTCAGAGTCGACCATCGGAGTGGCAACCTACGAAACGCTCAACCTTCTCTCAGGAGAGGTCAGCAACCCTGTCACTGCGACATTCGTAAAGAAACCGATTCCTACAGAGGACTCTAAATTTTCAGTAAACAGCAAGGATTACAAATATCTGTCGATGTCGTACGTGCTCGTGCCGAAGGACAAAGAAACTGTCGACATCGCGTTTGACTACACGCTGACAAACCGCACGTTCACCAACGTGCCTGTGCAACGCAACTACCGCACAAACATCTACGGTTCGTTGCTCACCAACACTGCCGACTTCAACGTTGTAATCGCTCCGGGATTCAACGACCCAGACTATAATCACAATGTAATCACGGTTTCAACACAGACTGAATTGGCAACAGCCGCCCAGACTCCGAACGCCGTGATTAAATTGAAGGAGAGCACCACTTATACGCTTCCTGCGGACGTTGCTGAAGGCGTCACTTTCTCGGGCGACGAAACAACGGTGATCTCCATTCCTCAAGCTATCGGTTACACCGGCAAGACAATCGGCTTCTCTGGCGTGACAGTGAAATCGCCTAACGCGAACTATACTGGCATTCAGAGTGCTAAATCTGTGACCTATACGGGTTGCGTGATCGAAGGCACGCCATTCTCTTATGCTGAGGAGGCTGTATACAACAGTTGTACATTCAAGCAGACATCAAGCGACTTCTACAACATTTGGACTTATGGCTCAAAGAATATCACTTTCAACAGCTGCAAGTTTGAGAGCGCCGGCAGGTGTGTTCTGATTTATAATGAAGGTGCCGTGATAGGTCAGAACGCTACGTTCAACAACTGCGAGTTTATTGCTTCTGCGCCAGTTGATGGCAAGGCAGCCATCGAAGTTGACAGCTCGCTTATTCCAGGCACATATGTTATTAACATCAACAACTGCACGGCGACAGGCTTCGGCACTGGTTCAAAGAGCGGCAATAGCCTCTGGAATGTGAAGCAAGACAAGACAGAGAAACATAGCCAAGTGTTTGTTGACGGAACACAGGTTTATTAATCTGCGACTTGTAATCAAGATAAAAGGGTTGCGCCTGCTGTGGCGCAACCCTCGCCTTGGTAAATACCGCTTTCTTGTGTGGGCAGACTACGTGGTCCACGGCACGAAAGCCGACCTCTATTACAACACTGCACGTTGCCAATCGACGTGCCAGTGGTGCGCGGCAATTTCCTCTCGTCGAAGGCTTCGGGAGGCGTAAGCATCCGAA
>OKUG01000686.1_pt1 | contig 10759 bp, 7 predicted proteins | sample 1606721 | NCBI WGS metagenome assembly OKUG01 (sample SAMEA3882539, study PRJEB24775) | human gut metagenome | biome: human-associated habitat; feature: intestine environment; material: feces | place: Netherlands | collected 2009/2010
CTTCAAAAAACTCATCTGACAGTTCTCTTAAGGATTTCATGCAACCGCCTCCAAAATGTTACTCTTGGATGCATCCGTATTAAAAAACCATGGTTTTACAGACAAATTAAAATTAATAAATATATAAAATTTATAGATAAATAAATAAATGATTGGAATAATGAGAAATTTTTAATTGCTAAAATCCCTGTTTTTTTCTTCAGTTTTATTGTACTGCCCTGTGTTGAAAAAATGAAATTGAGGTTTTTTGCTGCTGGCCATAAAAATTTTTTATTCTATGGACTGAACTGCGATGGTTCCTGAGATGGCGAGGATTGAAAAGACGTAAAAAAACCGCTCCTTTCAGAGCGGTTTTCATAATTTTCATGTGTACCCGTATGTTTTATACCGTGGTCTCGATGTCGACGGTGGCGCCGTCCGGCAGATCTTCCGGCTTCTGGTCACTGAAGATGACGAGTTCCTTGTCCGTGTTTTCTTTGATGATGCCGATGAACGGCTTCTGCAGGCCCGGCGCGGACAGGGTCACCGTGCGGCCCGCTTCGAGGCGCGTGTCCTTGGAGCTGTGGGGAATGCGGATGTAGCATTCCGTCGTGGCGGTAAGGGTCAGGACGGTCTGGCCTGCCTGGACGGCGGTGCCGTTCTTGAGGGCTGCGGCGTCGATGAGCCCCGTGAAGGGCGCCTTGACTTCGTTGCCGGAGCGCTCGGCCTCGGCTTCGTAGGCTTCCTTCAGTTTGGCCACCTTTTCCTGCAGGGCGGCCGGGTCTTGTTTCGGCGCCGACTGGGCCTGGGCAAGCCGGGCCTGGGCGGCGGCCAGATTGTTCTGCGCGGCGGCCTGGTTCTGGGCCGCCATGTCGAGCTGGCGCTTGGAAACGCCGCCGATGCCGTAGAGGCGGCTCATTTTCTGGTAGTTGTTGTTCGCGGCCTGCAGGCTGGCCAGGGCGCTCTGCACGGCCGCTGCGGCAGCGGCCCGGTCCGCGGCGCTGTTGCCGCTCTGGGCGCGGTGCAGTTCCGCCTGGGCTTTCGCCAGTTCCTTTGCCTTGGGCCCCGGATCCGTTTTTCCGTCCGCGGACGCGATGCCGAATAAGGGCTCGCCTTTGCGGATGCGCTCGCCCTTTTCCACGATCAGGCCCTGGACTTTGCCGGCCGCCGGTGCCTTGACTTCGGTCCGGACGAGCTGTACCTTGCCGGTCAGGCGCACGGTCTGCTTCGCCGGCTTGCCGCAGCCCGCCGTCAGGCAGGCAAAGAGCAGGAACAGCGCAAGTACGCCGAGATAGATACGTTTGTGTGTTCGAAAAAGTAACGTAGACAATGTCATATTACAGATTTTCCTTTCTTATAAAAAATATCTTATCACATCAGACCGTGCCATTTGTGAATTTTTACAGGGAATTTGTGAAAATATGATGCAGATGTTACAATTCCGCCCAAAATGTATTATAATATTAGCGTAAAACTGTTTTATATGTTGCTTTATCTCACGGACGCATATAAAAAGTGTAAAGTTTACAGCAAGGGGCCAGTGCGCCCTTTTGCACCAATTCCAGTCTGCAATGACTTTGAACGACGGAGGAAACCCTATGTTTTTTGACGATTACGATACCCCTGTATTCCGCCCGCCCAGTGAAGCCAACAGTTTTATACTGAGAGTGACGCGCGGGTGTGCCCACAACAAGTGCACCTATTGCAATATGTACCGCGGCGTGCCGTTCCAGGTCCTCACGAACGAGGAAATCGCGCGGCAGATCGCCATGGCCTATACCTATAACAAAGACGGCGTGCGCCGGGTCTTTCTGGCCGACGGCGACGCCCTGTGCCTCGCCACGCCCCGCCTGCTGGGCATCCTGGAAGCACTGCACCGTGCCTTCCCGAACCTGCAGCGCGTTTCGTCCTACGCGGCACCGAAAGATATCCTGCGCAAGTCGCCGGAGGAAATGAAACAACTTTACGACGCCGGCCTGAAGCTGCTCTACTACGGCATGGAAAGCGGCGATTCCGAGACCCTGAAAGCCGTCAACAAAGGCGTGGACGGCCCCCAGTCCATCGAGGCAGGCCAGCGGGTCATTGCCTCGGGCATGAAGCTGTCCATCATGGTGATCCTGGGCATTGCCGGCAAAGAAGGCTCCGAACGCCATGCCCTGGCAACGGCGAAAGCCATCAGCGAAATCCGGCCCACCATGCTCAGCGCCCTGTGCCTCATGCTCTACCGTGGCAGCGAACTGAAAGACCAGTTCGAACGCGGGGAATTCCATCCCCTGCCGCCGGGCGGCCTGATGCACGAACTGCACACCATGCTCGAGCATATCCATCTGCCGGAAGACTGCCACACGCTCTTCCGCAGCAATCACGTTTCCAACTACGTCAACTTTGCCGGCACCCTGCCGAAAGACCAGGAGCGCCTGATCCGCGAAGTGGCCATGGCGGCCGCGGAGCTCGACAAGCTGAAGACGTGGGATGTCTATAATTACGGTTGATTCCAAATGACTGAATACTGACTTCAAGCCAGTTCAACGCGTTTCAAGCACCCCTTGAAACGGTATGTCGGAGGGATGACGATGATTCAGAAAAAACTCCTTCCTCTGCTGCTGATGGCAGGATTGGCAGGACTGGGTTTCTGGCCCGGTTCCGGCCAGGCGGCCCCCATCGTGGGGAACGCGCCTCATCGCGCCGACGGCACGGTGATCACGGCCCATCAGCGTACGCCGAAACGGCAGCCCGCCAGCGCTCCCACGCCGGCCCGCCAGCCCGTGTCGGTGAAGACAACGCCGGCGAAACCGGCAACTACGGCGGCTAAGCCGGCTGTAACGAAGACAAAGCCGGCGGTTGCGGAAGCGAAACCGGCGACTACGGTTGCCAAACCCGCGGCTACAACCGCCAAGCCCGCAACCACGGCGGCGAAACCTGCTGCTATACCCGCAAAACCCGCAACTCCGGTTGCCAAACCTGCAGCCACGGCATCCAAACCCGCAGCTGCACCCGCCAAGCCCGCAACTACGGCGGCAAAACCCGCGGCTACGCCCGCGAAACCGGCGGCCACGCCTGCCAAACCCACAACCACAGCTGCCAAACCCGCCGCGAAACCGGCCCGTCCGGTCCGGTGGGAAAAGCAGCAGCAGGCCAAGCCGCAGCAAAAAAAGGCCGTCCTCAAGGACCTGTATCAGGTCGGCGACCACGCCTGGATGGTGAAGATGGCCCAGAGCTATCTGGAGGACCTGGGGTATGATCCGGGTACCACCAACGGCGATTTCACCAAGGCCACGCGCAAGGCGCTGAAAAAGTTCCAGAAAAAGGAAAATGGCGAAGGACTGCGGCGCGACGGCAAGCTGGATATGGAAACGTACCAGTGCCTGAAGCGCAAGTCGGCGGAGAAAAAGTACGGCAAGGAATACGGTTCGGCCGACAGCCGCGCCATCCTGGCGACGGCGGCCCGGTACCGCGGCACGCGCTATGTCTTCGGCGGCACGTCGCCGAGCGGTTTTGACTGCTCCGGCTATGTGCAGTATGTCTTCGCCAGACACGGCATCCAGCTGACCCGTACGGCGGACACGCAGGCCAAAGAAGGCGTCTTCGTGCCCCGGGCGAAATTACAGCCCGGCGACCTGGTCTTCTTCACGACCTACGCCAAAGGCGCGTCGCACGACGGCATCTACGCCGGCAACGGCAAGTTCTGGAATGCCACGAGCCACGGCGTCATGTTGAGCGATATGAATGATTCCTACTGGTCTCCCCGGTATTACACGGCCCGCCGCATCCTGGGGAAACACAAATAAGGAACCGCAGATACAAACAACCCATTAACCAATCCGAATACAGAATTCCAGCGGAAAATTCAGATGAAAGAGGGATAAGTTGAAATGATTCGTGAGAAGCGGAATAAGGAAAAACTGGCCGCATACTACAACAAGTTCATGGAAGACGGCATTGTCGATCCCAATGTCCATCCCTGGGTGGCGGAGTCGTGGCAGCGCTGCCGCGCCATGCACCTGCCCCACGAGACGATGCCGAAAATCCACAAACTGAGCCGCGAGCAGATTGAGGAACACCAGAAGACGCACGAGTTCATCGTGCGCTATGTGGACGGCCTGTACGAGCAGAGCAAGCAGAACTTCAACGTGCACAACCTGAGCATGCTCCTCATCGACGACCAGGGCTATGTCATCAAGAACTATGCCATGCCTTTCTTCCAGCGGGTCATTGAAGATATCGTGGGCATGCGCGTCCTCGAAGAAGATGTCGGCACGAGCAGCATTTCCATCGCCCGGGAACACAATGTGCCGTTCCTCATGTTCGGACCGGAAATGTGGATCCGCGAGAGCCATAACGGCGACGCCTGCAGCGCGCCCATTTGCGTGGACGGAAAATTACGCTACATCCTGTCCTTCTGCTCCGTGGACCAGGAAGACCTGCCGTACGACCTGCTGTTATCCCTGCTTCTGACCATGAAGTATTCCATCGAGAAGCATCTGGAAACGCTGGAATACTGGAATATCTACAAAATGATGACGGAAGAGCTGCCGGTCAGCGTGTACTGGCTCGACCGCGGCGAGAACATCAAATACGCCAACGGGAATGGCCTCAAGCGCCTCGAAGGCAAGGAAAAGCTCTCCGACATGTTCCTGAATTACGAGCATATCCCCATCCGGCGCGCGTTGAACGGCGTGCCGACGCACCGCCGCGAAATCACGTGGATCACCCAGGACCGCACGTACGAAGACATTACGACCGTCCTGCCCGTGAAGGTGGCGAACGAGGTGGAAAGCGCCCTGGTGCTCTCCATGTCCATCGAAGACCTGAAGACCACCATCGCCCATGCGACGGGCTACAGCTCCCGCTACAGCCTGTACAGCATGGTCGGCGAGACGGCGGAATTCCTGGCGTTGCAGCATAAGGCCTCCCGCGTGGCCCGCAGCGACAACAACATCCTGCTGCAGGGCGAACCGGGCACGGGCAAACAGCGCCTGGCCCACGGCATCCACCAGGCTTCGTCCCGCGCCGCGGCGCCCCTCATCGTCGTCAAGTGCTACAACGGCCCGGCGGCGGACCTGCAGGAAGAATTCTTCGGCAGCGTCGACGGGGACAACCAGCCGACGGCGGGCAAACTGGAACTGGCCATGGGCGGCACCCTGTTCCTGGACGAAGTGGAAAAACTGCCCGTGGATTTCGGCGACAAACTGGCCGATGTCCTGCAGAACGGCCTGCCTGCCGGTGAGAACGGCGCCCGCAAGAAGCTGAACATCCGCGTCATTGCGGCCTGCGACTCGAACCTGAAGCGCCTGGCCGACAAGGGCCTGTTCAGCCGCAAACTCTACGAACTGGTCATCGATACGGTGATGCGGATTCCGCCCCTGCGCGAACGCGTCAAGGATATCGAAGTGCTGGCCAACCATATCCTGGCCGAAATGTCCGCCCAGCACAATATGCCGGCCAAACACCTGACGCCCCAGGCCCTCCACATGCTGACGGAATGCAGCTGGCCGGGCAACATCAAGCAATTGCAGGGCGTCATCGAACAGGCCTTCTTCCACACCTCGGGCAGCACCATCGAAGCCGAAAACATCAAGCTGCCGGGCAACAAGACCCTGGAAAAATCCTGGAAATACGATAAAGAAGCTTTCATCGCGGCCTGGAAGGCGGCGGGTGGCAACATCTCCAAGCTTGCCACCATGCTCGACGTCAGCCGCGTGACGCTGTACCGCTACCTGAAGAAATACGACCTGGGTCCGTCCAAGACGGCGAAGACCCGCAAAAAGGAAAGCAAATAAGCGAAAGGACCATACCCATGCGCTTACGTAGAAAACCCTGGATCGACGAGGCATTGCCGGAAGTCCGGGACGAATACATCTATCTGGACAGGCTGGACCGCTTCAAAGGGCACTGGCAGTCCCTGTTCCCCGGCAAGGAGCTCTGCATGGAGATCGGCTGCGGGAAGGGCGCCTTCATCACGGGCATGGCGGCCCTCCATCCGGAAAAGGCGTTCATCGGCATCGAAAGCCAGATCGGCGTGGCCTACTATCCGGCCAAAAAGGCGAAGGACGAGGGCCTGACGAACATGAAGATGCTCTGCGGCGATGCGGCGAAACTCGACGACTGGTTCGCCACGGGCGAAGTCCGCACGCTGTACCTCAACTTCAGCGACCCCTGGCCCAAGGCGCGCCATGCCAAGCGCCGCCTGACCCACGTCAACTTTCTGGCCCTGTATTTTAAGCTGATGGGGCCCGGCGGGCAGCTCTTCTTCAAGACGGACAACCGCCCCCTCTTTGACTTTTCCGTGGAACAGTTCCGCCTTTTCGGCATGGAAATCCGCGAACTGTCCTACGACCTGCACCACAGCGCCTTCCGCAACGAGGTGCAGACCGAGTACGAAATGAAATTCAGCGGCCGCGGTACGCCTATCAACTACTGCTATGCCGTTTTCACGGCCGATTCGGGGAAAGATGTCGTGACCCGGCCGCCCCGCAACATCCGGCCGGAAGTTCCCAAGGACTGACGGATCATGCGTGACAAATTCCTGATTTTTGAAAATGTACGGCAGGCCATCATCATCTGCGTCGTGCTGCTGCTGGGCTTCGGCCTGGGCAACGACCTGAGCGCCAGCTACGCCCGGTCCGAGATGATGACGGGCAGCCAGTATTTCTTTACCCTCCGCTATGTCATTTACTCCGTGGTGGGTTTTCTTTGCATGCTCCTCGTCGGCAGCAAGTTCGACTATCACCGGCTCCTGTCGCCCCGCTTCCTGAAGCTGAGCGGCACGGGCACCATTGTGCTCCTGCTGCTGGTCAAAGTGGCAGGCCGCGTCGTCAACGGCTCCCGCCGCTGGCTCGGCGCCGGCCCTGTCTCCTTCCAGCCTTCGGAACTGGCCAAAGTGGTGGCCATCCTGATTGCCGCCGGTATCCTGGGGGAATACCTGCGGCGCGGACAACGGGTGTCCCTGCTGCAGTGGCCCAAGGCGGCGCCCCTGGCCTTTGCGCTCATTGCGGGCGGCCTGGTCCTGATCCAGCCCGATATGGGCACGGCGGCCATCATCGTGGGCCTCATGCTCTACATGTATATCATCGCCGGCATCCCGAAACAGCAGATCTGGGGCATTGCCATCGTCGGACTCGCCGGTGCCGCCGGCATCGCGGTCCTGGCGCCGTACCGCCTGAACCGCCTCAAAGTCTGGCTGAATCCCTTCATCGATCCCCAGGGCGCCGGCTACCAGATGGTGCAGGCCAAGCTGGCCATCGGTTCCGGCGGCCTGTTCGGCATGCACTGGGGGCAGGGCAGCAGCAAGTTCTTCTACCTGCCCGAAGCCCATACGGACTTCGCCTTCGCCGTGTTCTGCCAGGAATGGGGCTTTTTGGGCGCCCTGCTGCTCATCGCCCTGTTCACCCTGCTGGCCTACGCGTTCTACCGCGTCGCCATCCGCACCAAGGACCGGAAGGGCTTCCTCCTGACCTGCGGCTGCTCTTTTTTGATCATCGGGCAGTCCGTGGCGAACATGGCCATGGTGACGGGCCTTCTGCCGGTCATCGGCGTGCCCCTCATGTTCATCAGCTACGGCGGGACATCGCTGGTCATCAACTTTTTCTGTATCGGCCTCATCCTCTCGGTCTACCGCCTCGAAGCGGCGCGGGAGATCCGGGAAGAACGCCTGGCCGCCGGCCTGCCTCCGGAAGACCGGAAAGGACTGCGCGTGGTACACCGCAGTGAAGACGGGAGGCGGCGCAGATGAAACGACCTAAATTCCGGTTCTCCGATGCCCGCAGACGGTATCATATCTTTTATCTCCTGACCCTGGTCCTCATCCTCGTCGTGGTGGGGCGCCTTTTCCTGTTGCAGGTCCTCCAGGGGGCGAAATGGGCCCGGATCACGGAAGACCAGATGACGAACAGCATCCGCCGCAACACGCCCCGCGGCCGCATTGTGGACCGCAACGGGGAAGAGCTGGCCGTCAGCATCATGGTCCATTCCCTTTACGTCAACCCCAAGGAAATGAACGAAACACCGGCGGCCCTCAAGGGGAAGAAAGAGGTCCGCGACACGGCGAAAGTGGCCGCGGAAAAACTGGCGCCGGTCCTCAAAATGAAGCAGGACGAGCTCTACAGCGACTTCAAGCTGAAAGGGCAGTTCCTGTGGATCAAGCGCATGCTCGAACCGCCGGAATACGAAGCGGTCAAACAGGTCATCAAGGAAAACGACCTGCCGGGCCTGCATTTCATCGAAGAAAGCAAACGCTATTATACCAAGAAATCCATGGCCGCCCAGGTCCTGGGCTTCGTCGGCACGGATGACAGCGGCCTGTCGGGCCTGGAACTGGCCCTCGACAGCGTCCTGAAAGGCGCTGAAACCCGCCAGGTGAAGCGCGTCGACGCCATGGGACGCACCCTGGCCGGCGGCGAGGGCGATCCTTCCGATACGAAGGAAAAGCCCATGGTGGCAACGGTCTACCTGACCATCGACAGCAAGATGCAGTTCGTCATCGAAGACGCGCTGGATGACGCCATGAAGCGCACCCACGCGCAGGGCGCCGCCATCATCATCATGGATCCCCACACGGGGGCCGTGCTGGCCATGGGCAGCCGTCCCACCTTCGACCCGAACAACTTCGGCAAATTCCCGGCGAAGAACTGGCTGAACCGGGCCATCTCCATGATTTACGAACCGGGCTCGGTCTTCAAGCCCATCGTCGGCTGCATGGGCCTGTCGGAAGGCATCATCACCCCGACGACGCCTATTTACGACGGCGGCCGCATCCAGATCGCCGACCGCGTCATCCAGAACTGGGACGGCACGGGCATGGGCACCGTACCCTTCGAAGATGTCATCAAATATTCCATCAACACGGGCATGGTCCAGGTCGGCATGAAGCTCGGCGCCCAGCGCGAAATCGACTGGGCCAAAAAGTTCGGCTTCGGCAAGGCGACGGGCATCGAGCTGCCCAGTGAGGAAGACGGCATCCTGTACAATCCGAAAGACATGTACAAGCCGGATATCGCCACCTTCGCCATCGGCCAGGGCATCGCCGTGACGCCCCTGCAGGAGCTGCGCGCCATCTGCGCCATCGCCAACGGCGGCGAACTGCTGCAGCCCTATATCATCGACCGCATCGTCGCGCCCAACGGCGAAGTCATCCGCAAGGGCGAAAAGAAGGTCGTGCGCAACGTCATCACGCCCGAAGTGGCTTCCCAGATGCGCGGCATGATGGAAAAGGTAGTCAGCGAGGGCGGCGGCAAACCGGCGCATATTGCAGGCTATCAGATTGCGGGCAAAACCGGCACGGCAGAAAAACTTGCCGAGCAGGGCGGCTATGCCCCGGGCGAATACATAGCGTCTTTTGTAGGCTTTGTACCGGCAGCCAATCCGCAGTATGCGATGCTGGTAATGCTTGACACGCCGCAGGGCGCGTTTTACGGTTCGCAGGTATCGGCGCCGGTATTTAAAGATACTTTGCAGCAGATACTTGTTGCCAAAGGCATTCAGCCGAGCACGCATGAAGGGCTGCCTTCGTTTGAGGAAGACGCCAAAGACAGGGCCAAAGCCGTAAAAGTGCCGGTAATGGAATTTTTGCCGGACAATAAAGTAAAGATACCGGATTTTACCGGGCTTGACATGCGCCAGACGGCAGAACTGGTGCAGCGCGGGCATCTGGTGCTGGTGCCTTACGGCAGCGGCAGGGCAAAGAAGCAGTCGCTGCCGCCAGGGACTGTTGCCGCGGAAGGCACAAAACTGGAAATATGGTTCGAATAATTTATCTCTACCGGAAGGAAAAAGGAACTCCGGCAGAGAATAAAACAAAGATATAGTTATTTAAGTGCAGAAAAGGGAGGTACCAAGATGTTATCGGATATTGAAATTGCTCAGCAGGCACACATGCTGCCCATTACTGAGGTTGCCGCAAAACTCGGCATCGGTGAGGAAGATATTGAGTTATACGGACGCTACAAGGCAAAACTTTCCATGGATTTAATTAAAAGAGTGCAGGATAAGCCTGACGGAAAACTTATTCTGGTTACGGCCATTACCCCGACCCCTGCCGGTGAAGGCAAATCCACCACTACGGTAGGCCTGGCACAGGGGCTTGCCAAAATCGGGCAGAAAGTTATCGTTGCCCTGCGCGAACCTTCACTCGGCCCCTGCATGGGCATTAAGGGCGGTGCAGCAGGCGGCGGCTATTCTCAGGTTGTGCCTATGGAGGACATTAACCTGCATTTTACCGGCGATTTCCATGCCATAACATCTGCCCATATGCTTCTGGCAGCCATGCTTGACAACCATATTCAGCAGGGCAATGCGCTTAATATCGACCCGCGCCGCATTGTGTGGAAACGCGTTGTTGATATGAATGACCGCGAGCTGCGCAACATAGTTGTCGGCCTCGGCGGCAAAGCGCACGGCGTACCGCGCCAGGACGGCTTTGATATTACCGTAGCTTCGGAAGTTATGGCCATTTTGTGCCTGGCAACCGGCCTGCACGATTTAAAAGAACGCCTGAGCAAAATTATTGTGGCTTACGATTACAGCGGTAACCCCATTACCGCAGGTATGCTTAAAGCACAGGGCGCAATGGCAGCACTGTTAAAAGACGCTGTAAAACCGAACCTTGTGCAGACTCTGGAAAATGTGCCTGCCATTATTCACGGCGGCCCGTTTGCCAATATTGCCCACGGCTGCAACAGCGTAATGGCAACCAAAACGGCGCTCAAACTTGCCGATTACACCATTACGGAAGCAGGCTTCGGCGCAGATTTGGGCGCGGAAAAATTCTTTGACATTAAATGCC
>OKUG01000688.1_pt1 | contig 10742 bp, 9 predicted proteins | sample 1606721 | NCBI WGS metagenome assembly OKUG01 (sample SAMEA3882539, study PRJEB24775) | human gut metagenome | biome: human-associated habitat; feature: intestine environment; material: feces | place: Netherlands | collected 2009/2010
TTATCCAAAGTAATTATTTCATCCCGATTATCCGCATTTCCTCTTCTTTCTTTATAAATTGTTTCAAACACACCAATTAACTGTGCTTTATTTCCAAAAACTTTATTTATTAAAATACCTCCAATTTTCTCATTCATTGTATACTTCATCCTTGTTTTTTCTATTTCTGAAATATAATCAGCTACACCTTTGGCACTTATACCATCTACGATTGTTGGTACAATATAAAAATCGGATTCCAAAAAAGCACTTTGAATAAGTATATTACTTGTTGGTGGACAATCAATAAATAGATAATCAAAATCTAAATGCTCAATGTCTTTTACCAATAAGTGTAACAAAAAAATGTTGTAAATATTCTTTTCCATTCTTTGTGCCAACTCATTTAGCCTGCAATTTTCAAAGCTAATACTTGATGGAATAAAAAACAAATTATTCTTATAAATTGAATTTTTCAGTTCCACGCATTTAGCTTTTAATATATTTTGAATAGGACTATTCAATTGTCCCATCAAAAGTGAAAAGTCAATATCCTGTTTTGAATTTATATATCTCATATACAATTCTACTACGTAATTAAAAACATTTTCTGCTTCGTAATCACTCAACGAACAACTATTACTATTGCAACAAATATTACTAAGCGAACATTGTGGGTCCATATCAACCAGCAACACTTTTTTTCCCGCCTCTGCAAAATAAGTTGCGACCTGGAACACGCTTGTAGTCTTTCCAACACCGCCTTTATAGTTTCCCCATAATATAGTTTTCATTAATTTCCTCCTTTAAGGTACCTGATACCAACAGTATTTTTTTATAACAGTCCATAATGCCTCAACGCATCTTTAATATACTCCACCTTCTCCTGCGGACACTGCTTCACCTCTGGATTCTCTTTCTTGGACTTATTATAATTCTCGCCCATGTCCAGACCACACATCCGCTTGACCTGTGCAATATAAGAAGTATGCACATTCACACCATACTTTTCCTTCACATATTCCTTAATCTTTGAATAAGTAGCCTTTTCTTGTGGTGTGTAATTGCTCTCTTCATCAGGCTCCATTGTAACCTCAATCTTAGGTGTATCTTTTTTGAGGGATAATTTGACAACCGTCTCAACATGATAAGTATTCGGAAACATATCCACGCAGCATATCTTCCCCACTCTATACCCTCTGTCCATAAATATCTGCAAATCCCTTGCCAGGCTTGTCGGTTTACATGAAATATAAACCATATTCTCAACACCATACTCTATGATTTTCCCGATAGCCTTCGGATGGATACCGTCTCGTGGTGGATCAAGAATTATATAATCAGGTTTTTCCTCTATTTCATCAAGCACCTTGAGGACATCACCTGCGATAAATTTACAGTTATCAAGACCATTAAGAGCTGCATTTTCCTTTGCTGCGCAAACTGCCTCCTCAACTATTTCGACACCTACTACTTCCTTACACACCGGTGCCATAAGCTGCGCGATGGTGCCGGTTCCGCTGTAGAGGTCGTAGACTGTTTTACCGTTTAACGAATCCTTGTCATCTCCCAGGATAAACTCTCTCGCTGTCTCATAGAGTACCTCCGCTCCGAGTGAGTTGGTCTGGAAAAATGAGAATGGTGTGATTTTGAATTTCAGACCTAAGAGCTCCTCGTAGAAATATGAATCTCCGTAGAGCACCTCTGTGCCCTCGTTTTTGACCACATCTGCCACGCTGTCATTTTTTGTGTGTAAAACGCCCTTGAATATGCCGTCATAGTGCCTGGTCAAAAGTTCATATCTAAAGCCTGCGAGCAGCTCCTCCTCATTGAAGCCCTCTGTCTGTGTGCTAGTAACAAGGTCGACTATGATTTCACCGGTTTTTGTTGCCTTTCTGACAAGCAGATGCCGCAGATAGCCCTTGTGTGTTGCTCTGTGGAAATATGGGATATTGTTTTTTGAAAAATAATCAAGTGTTGCCTTTAATATCGTCCTGAAATCCTCATCCACTATCTGACAGTCCGATACTGTCACAAGGTCATAAAAGCTTCCTCTTTTGTGCATGCCAAGCGCAAGAGGGCCATCCTTGTACTCATCACCGAAGGAAAATTCCATCTTGTTTCTGTATTCACTCTTTTTCGGACTTCCATGTATCCCTATAAACTCATATCCTGACTCTTCCTCAGTGCCAATGGCATCCGAAATGAGCTTTTTCACCTGGGTAAGCTTCATATCAAGCTGCTTTTCGTAAGGCACTGTCTGATATGTACAGCCCCCGCACATTCCAAAGTGAGGGCATGGCTCTTCTGTCTCCAGAGGCGATTTCTCAATTACATCCATGAGTCTGCCCTCTGCCCTTTGATGCTTTACTTTATTTACAACAAATTCCACCTTCTGTCCCGGAATGGTATTTTTCACAATTACTCTGTCGCCGTCATCTGTAACGGCTATTCCCTTGTTCGGGAAGTCTACTCTTTCTACGGTTCCTGTTCCTCTAAATCCTTTTTTCATGTAATTCTTATCTCTCTTTTTACTTTATTATTCCTTTGTATGCCCGACTTCAAGTGCCTTGCTTCACATATAAAGAAAAATGAGGACTACATATGTAGCCCCCATTATCTAAAAATGATTATTTCTCTTCTTTAGTCTTTGGTGCCTCTTTTTCCTCTTCAGCATCATCATCGTCTTCATCCTCGAAGAAATCATCATCAAATTCATCATCATACTCATCATCGAAATCATCTAAATAATCCGGTGTAAAGAATCTGTAGATACCATATGCAGCTGCTGCAACTGCAACTAACACACCAATGATGGCAAATATGATAACAGCCTTGGAAGGCTTCTTCTCTTCCTCTTCTTTTTTGAGAAGATCATTAAGCTTTGCCATGCTGAGCTTCTCTGTAAGCTTGTTGTCCTTTAATAATTCTTCAACTCTACTCATAATTCAATCCGCTCCTTTTCCAAAAGTAATTGTCAAATGCTATTTGTTAAATCCATTATAGCATATTATATCCAATTTTCCTATAAAAATTACAATAATTTTAGTCAATTTTTTTCAATTTAGCAAATGAAGCAAACATCTTTTTGGTACCTGCCTTGTCAAAGTCCACAGTGACCTCATAATCCCTGCCGCCTTCTACGATTGCCATGACCTCTCCCGCGCCAAACTTGATGTGCGATACTCTGTCTCCTACCTTATATGAAAGGCCGCCGGTGGTATTAGCACTGGCAAATGACTTCTGGTTGCTCACAGGTGTATAGACAGGTGTCCTTGTACGCTGTGTATTAAAGGTGGTCGCATACTCTGTGCCGTATACAGGTGTCTTTTTGAAGGCCTCCTTAGCCTTTCTGTACGTGCTCTGCGAATTTCTTTCAAGGTCATCATCACGGCGCTTTGGCTCATAAACCTCGCCTGCCATAAGCTCACGCGGAATCTCCTTCACAAATCGCGATACCTTGTTGAACTGTGTCTCTCCACGCACCATGCGCATGCGTGCAGATGTGATGGTAAGATGCTCCTTGGCTCTCGTGATGCCAACATAAGCAAGACGCCTTTCCTCCTCTATCTCGCTTGTCGCATCATCACTAGTGATTGACATATAGCTTGGGAAAAGACCATCCTCCATACCCGCCAGATACACATTCGGAAACTCAAGTCCCTTAGCACTGTGCAGAGTCATAAGAACCACATAGTCGCTGTTTTCGTCAAGACCGTCTATATCGGCTACAAGCGCCACTTCCTCCAAAAAGCCACTGAGAGTAGGATTCTCCTCCCCCTGCTCGTAATCAACAGCCTTGTTTATAAGCTCATCAATATTCTCAATACGCTGCTCTGCTTCATCCGTGCCCTCAGCCTTTAGCTCATCGACATAGCCGGTCTCATCGATTATTGCCTGTATGAGCTGCGAAACCGAATCCATCTCGGCTCTCGCACGAAGTGACTGTATAAACATCACAAAAGGCTTTATCTTGCCTGCCGACCTCGCCATGCCTGGCACTTCATCGACATAGCGCAGTGCCGTATAGAAATCTATTCCCTTCTCAATGGCATAGTCTGTCACCTTATTGATGCTTGTAGCTCCGATGCCGCGCTTTGGCACATTTATTATTCGCTTTACCGCAAGGTCATCATGGCCATTGTCAATAGTCTTTAAATATGCAAGGATATCCTTTATCTCTTTTCTGGCATAGAAATTCACGCCACCGACAATCTTGTATGGTATGTTGGCTGCAATAAATTTCTCCTCGAAGAGACGCGACTGTGCGTTGGTTCGGTAAAGCACAGCACAGTCCTTATAGCGCGCCTCACCCTTTCTCACGAGTCTCGCTATCGAACGCGCCACATAATCCGCTTCCTCGAAGCCACTCTCAAGCTGTTCAAAGGTAATCCTGTCTCCGGCTCCGTTGTCAGTCCAAAGGCGCTTGTCCTTTCTACCCACGTTGTTGGAAATGACGCTGTTGGCGGCATCCAGGATATTCTGGGTAGACCTGTAATTCTGCTCAAGCTTTATGACCTTTGCATCTTCAAAATGCTTCTCGAAGTTTAAGATATTGTAGATATTGGCACCTCTGAACTTGTAAATGGACTGATCATCATCACCCACCACACACAGATTCTTATACTTCATGGCAAGAAGCCTGATAAGCTCAAACTGCACGGTGTTTGTATCCTGATACTCATCCACCATGATATATCTGAAGCGCTCCTGATAGTAATCCAGCACCTCTTTATCCAGCTTAAAAAGCTCAACCGTCTTCACAAGCAAATCATCAAAATCGAGTGCATTATTCTGCTTTAGGGCATTCTGATACTCCTTGTATACAAGTGCCTGCTTGCGCTTCACGAAGTCACCTGTGAAGCGGTTTTCAAACTCTATCGGATCAATCATCTCATCCTTTGCAGATGAAATGACATTTAAAAACATCTTTTCCTTATACATCTTGGTATCTATCTCAAGACGCTTGCAGATGTCCTTCATCAGAGCCTTCTGGTCGTCAGCATCATATATGGTAAAATTTGTGTCATATCCCAGCCTGTCAATATACCTGCGCAGTATACGCACACATGTCGAATGGAATGTAGAAACCCATATGCTTTCCGAACCATAGCCCACCATATCATCAATTCGCTCACGCATCTCTCCCGCAGCCTTGTTTGTAAAGGTGATTGCCATGATATTGTAAGGATTGACGCCACACTCATCTATCAGGTAAGCAGTCCTGTATGTAAGAACCCTGGTCTTGCCACTGCCTGCCCCCGCTAAAATAAGAAGCGGTCCCTCTGTGGTCAAAACGGCCTCCCTCTGCTGTTCATTCAACATATCTAAGTTCATCTGTTTTCCTCTCAATTCTCCAGTCTTATTACAGGCACACAAACCATAAATACAAAAATAATTTATCTACAGCATACCACAAACATATGTTTTGCACAACCCAATATGAGAAAATTCAAAAAAAACTTGTCATATAGTTTTCAATACTATATAATAAAAGCCTGAGGTGATGATATGGAGAATGACGTTAAAGAATTTTTATCAGAATTATTAAAGCAGCTTAAATCAATAGATTACATAAAGCCGGAGGATATACCAAATATTGATCTGTACATGGATCAGGTCACAACCTTCATGGACGAGCAGCTCGCTGCATCAAAGCGCTATGAAAGCGACAAAATCCTTACCAAGACAATGATAAACAACTATGCCAAAAACAATCTGCTCCCTTCTCCGGACAAGAAAAAGTATTCTAAGGAGCATGTGCTCACACTGCTTTTTATATATTATTTCAAAAATATATTGAGCATCAACGATATCCGCTCAATTCTTAATCCGCTTACCGAGAAGTATTTCGGCAATGATGACGGATTTACGATGCAGGATGTCTATACTGAGGTTTTCAGCTTAGAGGCGGAGGAATCGCAAAAGCTCCTAAAGGATCTCGGCAAGAAATACAAGATTGCCGGTGAAACATTTGAGAATTTTCCTGATGAGGATCAGAAATTTCTTCACACATTCAGCTTTATCTGCATGCTGAGCTTTGATGTCTACATCAAGAAAATGCTGATTGAGCGCATGATTGACAATCTAAATGAAGAAAAAGAGGCTTCTTCCCATGAAAATACACATTCAGGAAAGGAAAGTAAAAAAACAGGCTCAAATTAATGAGCCTGTTTTTCTTTTCCCCTATGATAAACTAATCCTCTTTGTCAGAGCCATCCTCCATGCGTGAAAAAACCATATCATATCCATCGTTGCCGTAGTTTAATGATCTGTTCACACGGCTGATTGTGGCTGTGGAAGCCCCGGTCTTTTCTGCTATATCAAGATATGTCTTCTGCTCTCTAAGCATCTTTGCCACTTCAAATCTCTGTGATAGAGAAAAAAGCTCATTTACAGTACAAACATCCTCAAAAAATGTATAACACTCTGCTCTATCCTTGAGACACAAAATAGCATCAAACAAATGGTCTACTGCTTCTGTTTTTAGATTCTTGCTCATCGTGTTCTCCTTTTTCATGCGATTTATTTACTTTTAATTTTAACATATTAAAGTTTTAAAGTAAACAGCTTTCTTGCAATTAAATTATGATATGTTATACTAATGTTACTATCGCCTAATAAATCAGAATGGAGTAAATTGAAAATGAAAAAAGTAGGATATTTCTTTTACACATTTGTCCCACTGCTTGCAGTTGAGGCAATTCAGACTATCGCCTTATTCTTTATGATGGGCATGGGAATGTTTGGACAGGGTTTTGTCGGAAAACTTGCTTTTCCGTCTGCAAACGTATCGGACCGCCTTGAAAAGACATTTACCTCTGTAAATTTTAACATGATGATTATGATCATCTATGCACTCATTACCATTGCGATTTTTGGCATGTGGTACTATGCCAGATACGAAGGTAATTTTCTTCCATCCCCTAAGAAAACCTTCAATCCCATGATGATTGTGGCAATCGTCATACTCGTGCCGGGTACACAGTTTGCTGCCAATTTCATCGCTAACTTAACCGGCTACATCCGTCCCGACTGGCTGCAGCAGTACAACGAGCTTTTTGAGACATCAGGCATCACAGATACCACCTTTGTGACAGTACTTTATTCTGTAATACTGGCGCCAATCTGTGAGGAGCTTATATTCCGCGGTGTAACCATGCGCTGTGCCAGAAAGGCTTTGCCATTTGCTCTTGCCAATCTGATGCAGGCTGCACTTTTCGGACTGTTCCATCTCAACTGGATTCAGGGCATATATGCCTTTGCACTTGGCATAGTGCTCGGATATGTGTGCGAACGCGGTGGCTCTATTTACTACTCTATGGGGCTTCATCTGCTTTTCAACCTTTGGGGCACACTTTCAGGATTTTTCCCTGATCCCGGTAATAGTGTAGTGGTCTTTGTGGTTGTGATTGTGGTTACAATTGTTTCACTGGTGGCCGGATTTGTACTGTTCAACAAAGGACGAAGAAAGCTCCCCATAAATTCTACAGGAATATAGACACGCCCGCCAGACTTACTATCATCATAATCATGCCGGCAAGCAGTACTCCAAGCATGACAGCGGCAACTGTTGACTTGAAATCCATATCAAGGATACTTGCCGCAAGTGTTCCTGTCCATGCACCTGTTCCCGGAAGTGGGATACCTACGAAAAGTAAAAGTGCAACAAACAGACCTCTTCCGGCCTTTGCCTGAAGCTTCTTACCACCCTTCTCTCCTTTTTCAAGGCAGAAGCTGAAGAACCTTCCAATAATTGGTTTGTCTGCTCCCCAGATGAGAACCTTTCTTGCAAAAAGATAAATAATTGGTACCGGAAGCATATTTGCAATGATACAAACGATAAATGATGGCACTATCGGCAGCCCCATCACCTGTGAAACCGGAACTGCTCCTCTGAGTTCAATAAGTGGTACCATTGAAATTAAAAAGATGTAAATATATTTTTTTAACATGAATAATTCTCCAAAAATTTAATTAGTGTATGCATCTGCTCATCAGTTCCTATGGATATTCGCAGATAGTCGTTGATTCGCTCAGGTGAGCTGAAATGTCTGACAAATATATTGTCTGCCTTAAGGTCCTCAAAAAGCTTTGTTGCAGAAACATTTGCAGGCTTTGCAAATATAAAGTTGCTCTTTGAGTCACAGAATGTAAAGCCAAGTCTCTTAAGCTCTGTCTTTGTCCACTCACGTGTCTTTATGACCTTTGCTGTGGTCTCTTCAAAGTATGCTCTGTCTTTTACCGCTGCTGTAGCTGCTTCGATTGTGATTCTGTCCATTGTATATGAATTGAACGAATATTTCACATCATTCAGATACTTGATAAGCACAGGACTTGCCATTGCAAAACCAACTCTTGAGCCTGCCAGCGAGCGAGATTTCGAGAATGTCTGTACCACAATGACATTATCATATTTGTCAATGAGCGGAAGCGCACTCTCCCCGCCAAAATCTACATATGCCTCATCTACTACGACAATTACATCCTGATTGTGCTCTATTATGTCCTCTATCTCATCAAGAGGCATGAGCTTTCCTGTCGGAGCATTAGGGTTTGGAAATACTACTCCGCCGTTTGCCTTATAGTAATCTGACGGTACTATTGAAAAATCATCAGACAATGGAAGCTGCTCATAAGGGATTCGAAGCATATCTGCCCACACATCATAAAATGAATATGTGATATCAGGAAACAGTACAGGTTTTTTCGAATTGAAAAATGTCATGAAAATCATGGCAAGTACATCATCAGAGCCAACTCCGACAAACACCTTCGAGCTGTCTATCTTATAGAAATCCGCAATTGCATTTACCAGCTTATCAACCCTTGGATCAGGATACAGTCTTAAATCATCTGTATTGAAATTACTTAAAACCTCCTTCACTCCCGGTGCTGGCGGATATGGATTCTCATTTGTATTTAACTTAATAACACAGGTATTCTTTGGCTGTTCTCCCGGTGTATAAGGTACAACCTTTCGAATGTTATTTTCCCAGTCTCTCATTCTTTTCCTCCAAATTTAATTATATGTCAGCCCATACATATTACTGATTATTCAATTTTCTTCTCTGAAAAAACATGATATCAAACATAAAATCAGCGTTTTTATTCACTATAAAATATGCACCCAAAAAAATGCTAACAATTTAACTTTACCTCATTTACTTATGTTTGTAAAGGTTGTATATTACACTTAATCACTATTTTTTATATATATTTTTATCTATTTTTAATCAAGGGGGATTATAAATAATGACTAAAAATAATTCAAAGGACCTCACTGTAGGTTCTCCTACCGGGCTCATTCTGGGCTTTTCCCTTCCGTTGCTTCTCGGAATGCTTTTCCAGCAGGTTTACAGCCTTATGGATACAATAATCGTCGGTCGTTTTCTAAGTGTTTCGGCCTTAGCCGCAGTCGGCTCTACCGGAAGCATCTGCTTTCTCATCATTGGCTTCTGCCAGGGTGTGTGTGCCGGCTTTTCACTTCCAATAGCCCAGCGCTTTGGTGCCAAGGATGAAAAAGGACTTAAAAAATATGTAGGAAATGCAGGGATTGTGTCTGTAATTATCGCAATAATCATGACGGCACTCACTGTGCTTCTCTGCGGTCACATTCTGACCTGGATGAATACGCCAGGCGACATTTACGACCTCGCCTACCAGTATCTGATTGTCATATTTGCAGGCATTCCTGCCACAATACTGTACAATCTGCTGTCAGGATATCTGAGATCTCTCGGCAACTCGGTCATACCTGTTATTTTCCTTATAATCGCGGCTGTTCTAAATATCGGTCTTGATTTACTTTTCATTCTGGTATTTAACATGGGCGTGTTTGGAGCGGCTTTTGCAACCGTACTGTCACAGGGTGTATCAGGAGTGCTGTGCATCATTTACATAGCAAAAAATGTACCTCTGCTGCATGTAAGCAGAAATGATTTGGAGCTTGACTCTTCATATGTCAGAAATCTGATGGTCATGGGACTTCCTATGGGCTTTCAGTATTCGATAACCGCTATAGGCAGCGTCATACTGCAGACTGCCGTAAACGGCTTAGGCTCCATCGCAGTTGCCTCAATGACCGCTGCAAGCCGTATTTCAATGTTTATGGTGTGTCCATTTGACGCACTCGGCTCCACAATGGCCACCTACAGTGGACAAAATGTCGGCGCAGCCAAATTTGAACGTGTAAAGAAGGGGCTTATTTCAGCCTCAGTTATAGGATCGGTCTATTCGGTTTTGATTTTTGTGGCACTGCTGTTTATAGCCAACTATCTGATTTACCTGTTTGTATCACCAAGCGAAACAGAGGTTGTCGCACAGGCTCATCAGTTTCTGCTGATAAATGCATTTTTCTACATCCCGCTCGTTCTGGTAAACACAGTCCGTTTCACCATACAGGGCATGGGCTTTTCAGGTTTTGCAATGTTTGCAGGAGTAGCAGAAATGATTGCGCGTTCGCTCATCGGACTTGTATTTGTACCGATATTCGGCTTTTCTGCCGCCTGCTTTGCAAGCCCACTCGCATGGATTCTCGCAGATGCCTTCCTGGTGCCTGCATTCATCCACTGCCTGCATAAATTGCAGAAAGCAAAATCTAGTCAAGTTACAAGTCTTTAGTAAAAAGTCATTAACAATAATGGCTTTAACAGATCCTTTAAAAATCAGTTTATCTCACAGCCGAGGAAAGCACCGGCGAATCATACTATATATTGAGCTTTACGAAGCAGCTTATAAGCAGTTAGAATTATGATTTGGAG
>OKUG01000702.1_pt1 | contig 10614 bp, 7 predicted proteins | sample 1606721 | NCBI WGS metagenome assembly OKUG01 (sample SAMEA3882539, study PRJEB24775) | human gut metagenome | biome: human-associated habitat; feature: intestine environment; material: feces | place: Netherlands | collected 2009/2010
CGGGCGTAAGGCGTTTCAGGAAAACAGCAACCTCGCGGAGTTCCCCAAGGTACTAGGAAAACCTGACAGCCCCATTGAGGGCGCGGACGAAACCGCCCTGTTCCAGATTATCAACCAGCTTAACCCGCTTGTCATCGTGGACGAGAGCCACCATGCCCGTTCGGATTTGAGCCGGGAAATGCTGGCGAATTTCAATCCGTGCTTTGTGCTGGACCTGACCGCCACGCCGCGCAAGGACAGCAATATTATCTCCTATGTGGACGCGGTACAGCTAAAGACCGAACACATGGTAAAGCTGCCCGTCATCGTCTACAACCGCGACAGTCAGGCAGAGGTCATTCTGGACGCAATCGACCTGAGAAACAAGCTGGAAGAACTCGCCGCAGCCGAATATGCCGTGAGCAAAAAATATATTCGCCCCATTGTGCTGTTTCAGGCAGAGCCGAAAGGCAAGGAAGAAGCCACTACCTTTGAGAAAATCCGCGAAAAGCTGATTGCCTATGACATACCCGCAGAGCAAATCGCCATCCGCACAGCGGACGTGAACGAGCTAAAAAACACCGAACTCATGTCCGCAGACTGCCCGATTCGCTATATTATCACGGTCAACGCATTGAGCGAGGGATGGGACTGCCCCTTTGCCTATATTCTTGCGTCTATTGCCAACAAGACAAGTCAGGTTCAGGTGGAGCAGATTTTGGGACGTATCCTGCGTCTGCCCCACACCACCCAGCACAGGCAGTCATCCCTGAATATGTCCTATGTGCTGACATCTTCCAATGATTTCAACGAAACCGTAAAAGGCATCATTCAGGGCTTGAATGACGCAGGTTTCAGCGATAAGGATTATCGCGTTTCCGAGCCGCCTACGCCGAAAGCCCCTGACCCAGTGCAAATCACGATTGATAATGGGTGTTCCAAAAAGGAAACCCCTTTGGAATCGCCCGAAGAGGACGTTTCCGGTGTGGACTGGACGTTAGTCAATGAAGAATACCAGCGGCGCAGAGAAGCGGAGAAATCACCTGAAACCACCCCGAAAGCCGACAGTATGCTATCCGAAGCAGAAAGCGCGGGACAAGCCTACAATGCCGCGATCCAGCAGTCGGGCAATGACCCCTATCTGCAAAAAACGCCGTGGGAGGTGCGGGAACAGATGCCTACATTCGCTGTCAAGTCGGAATTCCGGGAAGATATTGAGCGCCTTGTCATCCCGCAGTTCTTTGCAGTTATTCCGAATACGCTGTTTACGGATGGTTCTCATGTGCTGCTGGATGAAGCGCAGCTTTCCGAGGGCTTCACGCTGAAAAACAAGGACTGCGACATTGATTTTGCCGCAGCGGATGATGGAATCGTTAAGGTGGATATTGAGAACAAGGAAAACGGCTTGCCCCGTGTGTTCAAAATGTCCAGCCCGGAGCAGCAGTATTTCAAGGAATACTTCAACAGTCTGCCCCCGGAAAGCCGGGTACGCCAGTGCAAGGAAATTATGCTCCGTCAGCTTAACAAGCTGAATGGCGTGGACGCTGCCGAACTGAAAGCCTACATAGAGCGCATTGTCGGCAACATGAGCAAGGACCAGCTTGCAGCAATGGAGAAAGCGCCGCTTGGCTATGCAAAGAAAATCAAGGACAAGGTGCAAGCCCTGTTGGAGCAGCATTGCCGGGAGAACTTCTCCGACTGGCTCTCCACCGAACGCATTGTATGCTTGCCGTATTATCGTCTGCCAGACGCAATTCATCCCGCTGCGCATACGGACATCTACGCGAAATCGCTGTACCAGGCAGAGGACGGCGATATGAACAAGCTGGAACAAAAGCTGATTATGGAATTGACCGCCTTGCCGAATGTGCGCTGGTGGCACAGAAACATTTCCCGTCAGGGCTTCTGTATCAACGGCTATATCAATCACTATCCTGATATTCTGATTTTGACGGAAAAGGGCAAGATCATCTTTGCGGAAACCAAGGGCGAACACCTGAAAAATGATGACAGCCGGGAGAAAATCGACCTCGGCGCAATGTGGAGCGGTCATGCAGGAAACCAGTATCGGTATTTCATGGTGTTTGAAAAGGATGCCGACCTGCCAAAAGGAGCAGTCAGCATGAGCAAGTTTGTTGAGATTGTCGCGGCGCTGTGAATCCCGTTTCTGGGCGATTCTGACAGGCGGCAATGACGCACTGTTCATAACAGCCCCTATGCGGTTTCGCGGAACCGGACGGGATTGCGCCAATCCGCAAAAACCTTTCCCGTTCCGAACACCGGGAACGCTGTACCGTAGAGCGCGATTCCGTGTAATGAGTATGCAAATCGGGAAATTACTTTTCGGCTTTCACAAGCATTGATTTATGCGGCGGTTTTTAGAGTGGTAATTGGGGTTTATTCTGCCGTGGAGGTCGATAATATCTACCCCCTGATTTTTCATCACCTATGGTGTGAAATAAGCCCCTGTCTCGACGCCGTGATTACGACGGAGAAACATTTTGATCTCCTTACAAGTTCATACAGATTCAGGCAGCAGGAGCAATTCTGCTGCCTTTTTCTTTGGGTGACTGTTCCGCTTACCTCGCGTATGTGGATTGTCATAATTTTCAAAAAGGAGCGTGGTAGTAATGAAATTGGAAATCGGTCAAAGGAGGTGGTGTGCCGATGCAAAGCAGAAAACACAGACGGATTCTGATGCAGGAGGCGGAATATGGCAAAACCGCTTGACCCCAAAGCGATAGAAGCAGAGCGGCAAACCAGCAGTCGAGCTGAACGCAGAGAGCAAAAACGCCGCCAGATGCAGGACGAGATTTCTTATAACCAGCGTGGAAATGGTGTTATTATCATCCCGCCGCAGAAACGGCGGGAACTTGCAGAGGAGCCGCCCAAACTCCGTGTTGCGGCGTACTGCCGCGTCAGCACACAGGAGGAACAGCAGGTCGGCAGCTTTGATATACAGATCCACCATTTTACCAAGAGGATTGAGGCAAATCCGCAATGGGAACTGGTTGAGATTTATCAAGACGAGGGCATCAGCGCAACTACCGTTGAAAAGCGTCTTGGCTTTCAGAAAATGATTGCCGACGCAGTTGACGGGAAGATTGACCTGATCCTCACGAAAAGCATCAGCCGTTTTGGTAGAAATATCGTGGATATTCTGGACAATCTGCGAACGCTTTCTGCGCTGAACCCGCCCGTTTCCGTTGAGTTTGAGACAGAAGGAATCACCTATACCGGTGATGGGCGGAATAATCTGCTGATCTCATTGCTGGCAGCTCTGGCTGAAATGGAGTCCCAGCAAAAGAGCGAGGCAATTAAGGCTGGTATCCGCTGGCGCATGGCGGAGGGCATCTACAAGTTCTCCGTTCAGAACACGCTTGGCTTCTATCGTGATCATTTTGGGCGGCTTGTCATTGAGCCGACCGAGGCAAGAATTGTTGAGTACATCTATGAAAGCTGCTTGGAGGGCGCCACCCCGGCAGAAATCGCCGCTGCGCTGACAGAACAGGGTATCAAATCTCCAATGGGGAACGATCTCTGGTCTGCTGGTACTGTCCGCAGCATCCTCCGAAATGAGAAATACTGCGGTGATGCTTTGATGCAGAAAACCTATACCAAGGATTTTCGCACCCATAAATCCGTCAAAAATACAGATTTGAATATGTATTTCAAGGAAAATCACCACACAGCGATTATCAAAAAAGAGGATTGGATCAAGGTACAAAAGCTGCTGTCAGAGCGGCATAGCACAGCAAAACGAGCTACATTGCGCCGTTTGAGCAATCACTTCGTCGCATACCGCGTAAAGGATGGTCTTTTCAAGGGCTATCTGATCATGGATTCCCGCTGGTCTTTTATGGAACGTCAGGAGTTTATGAAAATCGTGGATGAGGCGCAAAACACTATGAAATGAAAGGATTTTTACTATGAACTTCGATTTTTCCGCTTTAAACTTTGAAACCATCGACTCCAACATCAACGCCTATCCGGATATGTTCCTGAATCAGAATGGCGTGACTTTCACCAAGAAGGTGCTTGAGGACCTGGGCTATCCTGCCTTCGTTTTGTGTCTGCTGGATGCGAAAGCGAGGGTATTTGCGATCCGTTCCTGCAAGAGCAACGAACCGAAGGGCTTCAAGTTCTCCAAGCCGAGAGGCGAACAGAAAGGTGTTGTTACGATCTCCAACAAGAATCTGCTTGACCCGCTTCGCGCTGTCACCGGCGAGGACTGGATTCCCGGCAAGCGTTACAGGGTGCGCGGGTTCTGGGTTGCCGATGCAAAAACCATGTGCTTTGACCTCAATGAGGGCGTTCAGGAGGACTTTCGTCCTGTTACGCCGAGCAATGATGCGGAATAATCCCTGATTTTCAGGGAGAAAAGGGAGAGCCAAAGAGCAGTGGCAAGCCGCCTGAGCGAGAAAGCCACCTCTCCCTTTTCTCCCTCGCTGCGGCTATGGAAACCGTGGAAAACCGCAAGCGGTTTACGCACCGTTCCCACAGCCTGCGCTCACCCTCTTTTTCCTCTCTGGCTTTCTCCCTATACAAAGATAAGTGTCCATTTTCTATCCCGAAAACGCACAGTTGCCACGACGAACAGAGGACAGCGTGTCAATATGGCAAAGAAAAGCAAACGGCACACAGGCGGTTTTATCCTCAAAAAAAGCCCCGAAGCACGACAAAAAATAAGCCCAGCACCACGCCATTGACGTGATGCTGGGTTTTTAGCCGTAAACTCACTCTGAGATTAGGCCAAAGTGCCGCAGCGCATCCTTGATTGCCTCGACCTTTTCAGGCGGGCAGGGATGATACTCATGTTTTCTCTGTTCAACAGCATTCGGTGCTTTGTGCATATCCAGCCCGACCATGCGCTTGACCTCTGCAATATATGCCGTATGGACTTTGAAGCCGTACTTTTCCTGCACATACTCCTGAATGCGTTTATAGGTCGGATGCTCCTTGACCTCGCCGGTTTCCACTTCCATTCTGACCTCAACCGTCAGTGGATTTGTTTCCCGTGACAAGAGGACCACCGTCTCCACATTCGCCGTACCCGGGAACATATCCACCGCCGCGGCGCGGACGGCGGCATAGCCCTCCTGTGCAAACAGCTTCACATCCCGGGCCAGGGTCGCCGGATCACAGGAGACGTAGACGATACGCTGCGGCGCCATCGATGCCGCTGCGGCGACCACCTCCGGGCTGAGCCCCTTGCGGGGCGGGTCCACGCATATCACGTCCGGGCGCAGGCCCCGGGCGGCGAAGTCCGCCGCCGCGTCCGCCGCGTCGCCGCAGAGGAACTCCACATTTCCGATGCCGTTGCGTTTTGCGTTTTCTTTGGCATCGGCAATGGCCTCCGGCACGATCTCCGCGCCGATGACCCTCGCCGCCCGCCGGGCCATCACCTGGGTGATGGTGCCCGCGCCGCAGTACAGGTCCAGCACCGTCTCGTGCCCGGTCAGTCCCGCGAAGTCCACAGCGGTATCGTACAGCACCTCCGCCATGTCATGGTTCACCTGATAAAAGGACGGCACGCTCAGCCGGAAGGACAGGCCGCACAGGGTATCCTCCAGCACGTCCGCGCCCCACAGGGTGCGGTATTCACTGCCCAGTACAGCCCCGGTGGGCTGGGTGTTCACGCCCAGCACCACGCCCACGGCATTCGGCAGCGCCTGCCGCACAAGCGACACCAGCGTGTCCTCGCGGGGCAGCTTCCTCCCGTTGACCAGCACGCAGACCAATGACTGTCCCGCGCTGTTCGTTCGGACATACAGGTGCCGCACCAGACCCCGCCGGGTCCTTTCATCGTAGCAGGGCACGCCGCATTCCCGGATGTACCGCCGCAGGGCCTCCGCCGCCGCGTCGGCCTGGGGCTTCTGTATCCGGCAGCAGTCCACCGGGATCACCTGATGGCTGCGGGCCTTGTAGAACCCCACCTGCCCATCGGCGGACACGGGGTACTGGCTCTTGTTGCGGTAGTGCAGCGGCGCACCGGAGAGGATACCCTCCACTGTCACATCGCTGCCGCCGATGCGGCGCAGGGCGTCCTGCACCCGCTGGCGCTTGGCCTCCAGCTCCTCTTCCCTGTCCATGTGACGGAAGTCGCAGCCGCCGCACCGCCCATAGTACGGGCAGTCCGGCTCCGCCCGGTGGGGCGAGGGCGCGTATACCCGCACCGCCTTGCCGAAGGCGGCGTTTTTCAGCGCCTTCAGGATGAGCACATCACAGTCCTCGCCCCGCAGCGCCCGGTGGACGAACACCGCCTGCCCGTCTATACGTGCCACACCCAGTCCCTCGGAGGTATACCCCTCGATGCGGGCGCGGTAGGTCTTGTTCTTCTCCGGCACGGCTCAGAACTCGAACTTGCTGATGACCTTGCCGATGGCATCGGCAAAGGCGGCCAGCGTCTTGTTGTCCCGGCCCTTGCTGCGGCGGATGAGGCCGATGAGCATATCGCCCAGCTGGACCAGCTTCTGGTACGCCGCCGTGGCCTTGGGCGCCCCCTCGTAGGCCCGGGTCTTGCGCTCCGGCAGGTAGCCGGGGGCAAGCTGCTTGTCAGCGATCAGATCGTACTCCTCGGTATACTGGGGCGCGTGGGCTGCAAAGCCCAGCCCCTTTACCGTCTCGGCGTAGACGGGCGCCACCTCGCGGTCGCCGTGGACCACGAACACATGGGTAGTCTTCGCCGGATCAAAGTGCTTGATCCAGTCCACCAGATGGTCATGGTCAGCGTGAGAGCTGAGGCCGGGGAAGTTGACAATCTTGGCCCGGACAGCCACATCCTCGCCGAAGAGCTTGACACTGTCGACCCCGTCCAGCAGGTTGCGGCCCAGGGTGCCCGGGGACTGGAAGCCCACGAACACCACGGCGCTGTCGGCGCGCCAGAGGTTATACTTCAGATGGTGGCGGATACGGCCCGCGTCGCACATACCGGAAGCGGAGATAATGACCTTGGGGGTCTTGTCCACGTTCAGCAGCTTGGACTCGTCCACCGTCTCGGTCAGGTGCAGGCCGGGGAAGCTGAACATATGGGTGCCGTCCTGCACCAACGCCAGAGCGTCCTCATCCAGATAGCCCCGCAGATCGCCGCAGAAGATGGTGGTGGCCTTCTTGGCCAGCGGGCTGTCCACGTACACCGGGAAGTCCTTGACGGACGTGACCAGATTCTTGTCCTTAATCTCGCGGATAAAGTACAGCAGCTCCTGGGTGCGGCCCACGGCGAAGGAGGGGATGACCACGTTGCCGCCCTTGCCCAGCGTTTCGTCGATGATCTCCGCCAGCTGGCCGGTATAGCTCCACACCTCGGTGTGGTTGCGGTCGCCGTAGGTAGACTCGGTGAGCACATAGTCCGCGCTGTCGAAGAACTGGGGATCGCGGATGATGGGCTGATCCACGTTGCCGATATCGCCGGAGAACACCACGGTGCGCGTTTCATCGCCCTCATGGCAGGTGAGCTTGATGCTGGCGCTGCCCAGCAGGTGGCCAGCATCGATGAACCGGGCGGTGACGCCCTCCACCACGGGAATGTCCTGGCCGTATTCGCAGGTCTGGATAAACTCCCGCACCCGCAGGGCATCGGCCACGGTGTAGATCGGCTCTACCTCCGGACGTCCGGCGCGCTTGTTCTTGCGGTTCTGGTACTCCGCGTCCTGCTCCTGGATATGGGCGGAGTCCTGGAGCATAATGTCCAGCAGATCGGCGGTCAGGCGGGTGGTAATGATCTTACCCTGAAAGCCGTTTTTGATGAGCATGGGGATGCGGCCGGAGTGGTCGATATGGGCGTGGGTCACCAGCACCACATCAATGCTGCCGGGGTGAAAGGGCAGCGCGGTGTTGTCGATCTCGTCCCGGCCCTGCTGCAGGCCGCAGTCCACCAGGATCATATCGCCCTGGCATTCATACAGGGTGATGTTTTTGCCGACTTCACCCAGACCGCCCAGCGGGTAGATGTGGATGGGCACAGCGGCCTCCTTGGGCTGCTGAGTACGGCGGGGCCGCCGGTTATAATAAGGGCGGCGGGTGCGGGTACGCTTTTCCCCGCCGGATTCACTGTTTCTGTTCGGATTGTTCTGAGCCTGAGCCGGGTTCTGTTCTTTGACCTGTGCCATGCGGTACCTCCAAAATCAATTACAAAACGCAGGCACACCCCTTTGCGAGCGGCCTGTCTGCTGTGAAGGAGCAGCAAACGCACCGCCGCTCCCATCGAAACCATCGTATAGAATTTTTCGCTTCCATGCCCATTTTCGGCACTGGGATGGCCGGAACGGAGTAATTTCTGCCCTGTCAGTCCATCTGTTCGATGCGACCGCGGCACTGCCCCGTTCCGGCCGGACACACCGCACCGGTGCGCCCCTATACGCATTTTGTTACAAACAGTATAGTATTTCTTGTCCACTTTGTCAATTCAAAGCTTTGCCGGAAAAGCCGGGGATGATACGTTTTCCTCTTGACAGAACCGGAAAAATAGCTCTAAATAGAGGTATCCAAAAATTCAAGTTCCGGGAGAAACAGATGAAACAAGTCGAAGTTTACACCGATGGCGCGTGCAGCGGCAACCCCGGCCCGGGCGGCTGGGGTGCAGTGCTGCGCTACCGCTTCAACGGCAAGGTCTACGAAAAAGAGCTCAGCGGCGGCGATGCTTCCACCACCAACAACCGGATGGAGCTGACTGCCTTTATCGAGGCCCTGCGCCAGCTCAAGGAGCCCTGTGAGGTGCGGCTGTGTTCTGACAGCCAGTACGTCATCAACGGGCTGGAAAAGGGCTGGGCCAGGGGCTGGAAGCGCCGGGGCTGGAAAAAGTCCGACGGCTCCCCTGCCCTGAACCCCGACCTGTGGGAACAGGCATTGGAGCAGGAAGCCCGGCACAAGATCACCTATGTCTGGGTCAAGGGCCACGCAGGCCACCCGGAAAACGAGCGCTGCGACCAGCTGGCCGTGGCACAAAGTCAGGCACACGGAGGGAGACAGGGACGATGAGCGATACATTTCTGCCCGGCAGCGGGTTCGATACCTATGAGCAGCAGGACAAGGTGCTGGTGGGCCTGTGCGGCGGCACGGGCTGCAAAGCAGCTGTCCGCATTTTACAGCAGCAGGGCTTTGCGGTGATGGGCGCTGTGGTGCGTCTGTGCACCGATGACCCCGTTGTGGATGCCGCCAAGGAAGCCGCCAAGGCTCTGGGCATCGAGTGCATCACCCTGAATGCCAGCGAACTGGCCAGCCAGCTGGCCGAGGAGACCGCTGCCCCGGCCGACCTGCGCTTCCCCGCCCTGCTGGCGGCGGCTGACCGGCTGGGCATCCAGTACATTGCCACCGGCCACCGCGCCCGGGTAGAGACCGGTGCAGACGGCGTGCACGTCCTCTGCCCTGCCGAAATTGCGGACGAGAGTGCCCGGCTTGCCGCCCTGCCGCAGGAGACGCTGGGCCGGCTCATCCTGCCCTTGGGCGATTTCAGCCCCGAGGATGTGGCTGAGATGGCAGCAGAATAAAAAACAAAAGAGATGCACCCTGCCTTCCTGAAACCGGTTCAGGGAGCGGGGTGCATCTCTTTTTGCTCTGTTTTATTTCATCGTACAACGCTAGTCATCCGCTTACTTTGCGAAGATCTGGATCCAGTTGTGGCCCCACTGAGAATTGGCATCGTAGTTGTAGCCAAGGCACATATACTTGGCGGCGGGGTCCATGATATTGACACGGTGGCCTTCCGAAGCCATCCAGTCTGCAACGACTTTTTCGGGCGTGGTCTCGCCCCAGGCGGCATTCTCGCCGGTGGCGGTATCAGACACACCGTACTCCTTCAGCACGGTGAAGCAGTTGGTGCCATCGGGGCGGGTGTGGGAAGCGACCTTTGCCACTTCCTTTGCGCGCTCATCGGCGGCGGCCTGCAACTTGGCATCGCCCATAGCCAGAGGTGCCAGATTTTCCTTTGCGCGCTCTGCGTTGACCAGCGCCAGCACTTCCTGTGCGAAGCCGTTCTCACTGGTGCCGCGGGCGTAGGTAAAGATCATCACCCAGTAATTGCCGTACTCGCCGCCCTCGTAGTAGCCAATGCCAACGGAGGTGGCATCCTTGTCCAGCATCCGCTCCTTGAAGAAATCGTAGCGATTCCAGGCGGCGACCACGTCCGAAGCATCCTCAGCAGCTGCCCAGTAGTTCTCGCCCACAGAAACATCGTCCACACCGTACTCCGGCAGGATGGTGAACTCGCGGCTGCCATTGGGGCGGTTGTAGGAGTAATTGACGGTAAGTTCTTTTGCACGGGCCTGTGCGGCGGCATTCAGTGCGCTGCTGCCCATGCTCAGAGAAGCCACACCAGCCTGTGCACGCTCTGCGTTGACGAGCTGCAGCAGCTCATCGGCCTTGGAAGCTGCGTGTGCGGGCATTGCCAGAACAAACATCAGGCAGATGAATGCGGCGCAGCAGACCAGATTCTTCAGGACTTTCATCGAAGCGTTACGCATGGTGTTGAACCTCTTTTGTGTTACCCCATGAAAAAAGGTGTCGATTGCTGGTATACTCGGCAATCGACACCTGATGCTTCAGATGAAGGTCACTCAACACCCAATCTCCGCTGTGGAGACCCTCAGGTGATGAGAAGCAACTGGCTGCCATTTTACAGGCCCTATAGCTTTGCGTCAC
>OKUG01000706.1_pt1 | contig 10589 bp, 7 predicted proteins | sample 1606721 | NCBI WGS metagenome assembly OKUG01 (sample SAMEA3882539, study PRJEB24775) | human gut metagenome | biome: human-associated habitat; feature: intestine environment; material: feces | place: Netherlands | collected 2009/2010
CACCCGCCATGGGCTGCACCTCGTACCGGGTGACGGAGGGGCCCCGGGAGATATCCAGCACACGGGTGCGCACGCCAAAGCTTTCCAGCGTATCCACCAGCTTCTGGGCGTTGGCTTTCAGCTCTTCCTGCGCGCCGGGGTCGGTCTCGTCCTGCGATTTTTCAAACAGCTCAATGGGCGGATACTGGTACTGATAGGTATCCACCGGTTCGGTCTCGTCCACAGGGGCCGCTGCCGCGGCCTGCTCGGAAGCGGCAGGCTTTTCCATTGCCGCTGCCACCAGCGTGCTGATATCCTTTTCCTCCACCGGTTCGCTGGTAATGCTGATCCAGCCGTCCTCGTCCGGTTCACTGCGCATGGCCACCGCGTTTTCCGCGCTGACCCGCACCGGCACCACCGGCTCATCCGTGGTGGGCAGGGTGGGGGTCTGGAACACCGGCATCTCAGGCTGCACGGGCTCTGCCGGTGCAGCCGCAGGGGCTTCCGGGGCCGCAGGCGGCACGGTGGGGTTCACCACCGGGGCCGGAGCAGACGATCCGGCGGGCGCGAAGAAATCCTCGGCGGCAGTCTCCACGGCATCCGGCACCACCGGTTTGACGATGGCCCGGGGCGGGGCTTTTTGGAGCGGGTCCTGCCCAAAGGTGCCGCCCGGCCCGATGATGATGGGCTCAATGGGCTCGCTGCCGCCCTCGGAAACAGAGGTATCCGGCCCAAGATCAATATCAAACGCCGCGCGGGGATGGTTGGAGGTCACCTTGACCGGCTCAAAGGCTGGGGCAGGCTGGGCGGGAGCCGGTTCCGGCTCCACCGGTGCAGGCGGCTCGTAGCCCAGAGAATCGTCCACGGGAGCAGGTTCCGCTTCGCCTTCCATCTCCTTGGTCACCTTGTGGCCCCAACTGAACACGCCGGACAGCCACCCGGGCACCGGAATGCCGCCGGGCACGTCTTCCTCATCGGAACTGTCATCGTAATCGTCCGCAGGTTCCTCGGTGCGGTCATCCTCTTCCGCCTGCCGGGCCGCAAGGCGCTCAGCACGGCGGGCGGCGTTCTGCTCATAGACCGCTACGCCTTTTTCATGCATACCGCCGCCCACATTGCAGAGCCACTGCCAGCACTCGGCAGGGGTGATATCAAAAATATACAGGCTGGCGCACAGGGCCAGCACCGCCATGACCAGATTGGCCGCAGGCCGCCCGCAGAGCAGGAGCAGGTTGCCGCCCAGCAGAGTACCCAGCACGCCGCCGCCCAGCCAGGCGTTCGCGCCGTTCTGGTAGCAGGCAGCGATCATCTGGGCAGCGGTCAGGTCGGCGGGGATATCCGAAAACACGATGACCGTGCCGCTGGCAAAGATCAGCCCCAGCAGCAGCTTGAACACCTGCATCAGCAGGTCCTGCCCCCGGGTGTAGAGGATGGCCAGATAGCACACCGCCGCGCCCAGCACAAAGCTGCCGCAGCCGAACAGCCCGAATAGGATCTGGTGGGCGCTCTTCCAGACGGAGTCCCCCTCCACGAACGCCAGCACGATGAGCAGCAGCCCCACAAACAGGGTGCCCAGCCCCGCCGGCATCCGCTCCTCGGCCCGGCTTTTTCTGCGTGCAGACGCGCGCTTTGCAGTTGTTTTTCGCTTTCGTTTTGCCATTTTCTGTTCTGACCCCTGTCCTTTGTTCCCATAGTATTCGATTCTTTCATTATACCACGGGTTGGTTCAAGTGGCAATTATAGAATGCAGACCGGTTTGACCCTTGAATGCCGCGTGCGGCATCCATTCCGCACAGATAAGGCAGCAAGCAAAAATGCAGTACCTTCCATGCGAGAAAGCGCAGAGAAGGTACTGCATTTTTTAATTTCAGCCCCATTCAGGGTGCAAAAACATCCATGACATCGGTACACCACTTCAGCTGCCGGGCAAACTTTTCCTGCAGGACATCGTCACTGCCGCTGCCCTTGAAAAGCCCCTTGTTGTTTTCCACGGCAAAATACATTGAACAGCGCTTTTTAATGCTGGATCTGTCCGCCTGCCCGGGTCGCTTTTTTCATCCGTAAATCTGTGAAGGGTGCCAATGCTTCGATCAGTGCGTGATCGTGATTCTGCACCAGACGGCTTTGGGGGCCGAAAAGCATGGTCTGTTCCACATCCTCCGTACTGGCAGCCCAGCCCGGCGCACCGGTACGGGCAAACTGCATCACAGCGCCAAAAATTTCCGCTTCCAGCTGCTTTGCTCCCTCAAAGGCACACACTGGCACAAGCTCTGTGTTGTGGAACACAAATGGGATATCCGCACAGTGCCACGGGGTGCTTTTCCCCATCAGAGGGAAATCCTGATCAAACAGATAACTGTACACCTTTCCGCCCGCCTTGGCACGCTCCCGGACATATTTGATCGTGGGGGCGCGGAAGCTGGTATCTGCCAGCAGCAGGTCTTCCTCCGGGCGGTGCGGGTAGGCAGTGCGGAACTGCTCCCGCAGGGTCTCTGCGGCAGACAGGCCCACTGCTTCTTCCGGGCCGACTCCTTTCAGACCATCAAAGAAGCCGTAGAACTCCGAATAAACCGTACCGATCAGCACCGGAACGTCTGCAGTCTCGGGCCGAAACCCACTGCCGTTATGGAGCGGATCTCCAAGATAGAAGCGGTTCGGGTGGGGACTTTGGCCCACGTTCGCGCCTTTTGCTTTCAGAGCCGGGCTGACGTTCCGGTAAGCCTGCGCCAGTTGGTGGTAGGGCACAGTTTCCAGCTGCTGTGCTGTCTGCACGCCAAGCTCCTGCATCAGCGCCTGCACACAGTCCCTGCCGCTGCCGACACTGTCGTTCAGCAAACCTTCCAGCACACCACTCATTATCATCGCCCTGTGGTACAGGCCATCTGCTGCCGGGGTCTGCAGCAGCGTTGTCACTTTGGCACCGCCGCCGGACTGGCCGAATACCGTCACGCAGCCGGGATCGCCGCCAAACGCTGCAATATTGTCCCGCACCCACTGCAGTGCCAGGATGATATCATCCCCACCCGCATTGCCGGAGTTTGCGTACTCCTCCCCAAAATCGGAGAGATCCAAGTAGCCCAGGATGTTCAGCCGGTGGTTCAGTGACACCACCACGCAGTCCCCTTCCCGCGCCATGTTTCCACCCTCGTAGGCCACCTGCTCAATGGACGAGCCGGCAAAAAATCCGCCGCCATGGAGCCAGACCATCACCGGCCGCTTTTGAGCATCACAGGCCGGAGTCCAGATATTCAGGTTCAGGCAATCCTCATCCTGCACCCAGTAGCGGTGGGGCACACGCAGTTCGCCGCCGGGCTTGTCGATGCTCAGCAGAGGGCAGACGCAGCCGTAACTGGAAGCGTCCAGCGGCTCTGCCCAAGGCTGGGGCGGCTGGGGTGCATGGAAGCGCACCGCCCGCCCATACGGGATGCCCTTGAAGCTGCTGATCTCCCGGAAGCGATATCCCCGCACCGGACCGTAATTTGTCTGAACCACCGGAAAATCCGGCGCACAGCAAAATGCCTTTTCCATAAATGACCTCCTTCTTTCAAAAAGACAGACCCCCGGTACTGCAAACATGGCACCCGGAGGTCTGTTTTTGTTATCCTAAATCTTCGCCGTTGGTGGCAATGACCTTCTGATACCAGTAGAAGCTGTCCTTCTTTTCGCGGCTCAGATCACCCGTGCCGTCGTCAAACTTATTGACGTAGATGAAGCCGTAGCGCTTTGCCATCTCACCGGTGGAGGCACTCACCAGATCGATGCAGCCCCAGGGGGTGTAGCCCATCAGATCCACGCCGTCCTTTACAGCCTCAGCCATCTGCTCGATGTGGGCGCGCAGGTAGTCGATGCGGTAGCTGTCGTGGATCTTTCCGTCGGCATCTTTCTTGTCGTAAGCGCCCAGGCCGTTTTCCACCACCATCAGGGGAATGCGGTAGCGGTCGTAGATCGCGTTGAGGGTGTAGCGCAGACCAATGGGATCGATCTGCCAGCCCCAGTCGGAGGCTTTCAGGTAAGGATTCTTCTTACCAGCAATGATATTGCCGCCCACATCATCGGCATCCTTGTGGGTGGTGATGCAGTTGGACATATAGTAGCTGAAGGTGTAGAAATCGACAGTACCGGCCTTCAGGATGGCAGCATCCTCCGGCTCCTGCCGGATGGTGATGTTATTCTCGGCAAAATAGCGCTTCATGTAGGAAGGATACTCGCCGCGGACATGCATATCAGAGCAGAACCAGTTGCTGATCTGCATGGCCTTCTGGTTGGCGATCTCGTCGGCCGGGTCGCAGGTCAGTGCGTAGCTGGTGATAAAGCAGATCATGCAGCCCATCTTGAACTGAGGGTAGTGGTCGTGGGCATACCGAACAGCCTCTGCACTGGCCACAAACTGGTGATGCAGCGCCTGAAAACGCTCCTGCTTGTTGTCCGGCACCTTGTCGGTAGGGCCTTCAAAGCCCCGGATGGTGCCGGTTTCCAGGATCGCGCCCATGGGCATGGTGCCGCAGTTGATCTCGTTGAAGGTCAGCCAGTACTTGACCTTATCCTTGTACCGCTCAAAAATGGCCTTGCAGTAGTTCATATAGAACTCGATGAGTTCCCGGCTGGCCCAGCCGTTGTACTTTTCCACCAGCGCATAGGGCAGCTCGTAGTGGCTGATGGTGACCAGCGGCTCGATGCCGTGCTTCTTGCAGCAGTCAAAGACCTTGTTATAGAATTCAAGGCCCTTCTCGTTCGGCTCGGTCTCCATGCCGGTGGGGAAAATGCGGGTCCAGTTGATGGAGGTGCGGAAGGTCTTGAAGCCCATCTCGGCGAAGAGTGCGATGTCCTCCTCGTAGTGGTGGTAGAAGTCGATGGCCTCATGGCTGGGATACAGCCGGTCGGAGCGGACAGCAGTTGTCACCCATTTCGGACTGGTGTGAGAGCCATTGGTGCACAGGTCAGGGACACTGGGGCCTTTGCCATCCACGTCCCATGCGCCCTCGAACTGGTTGGCTGCACAGGCACCGCCCCACAGGAAATCATCACGGAAAACGCTCATAAGTTTCTACTCCTATCCTATTTTGTTCCGGTTCAGGCGGGGTTCTGTTCAAAGAACAGCTTCAGAGCACCGATCAGGTTGGCATCGTTGCCATAGCGGCAGCGTACCAGCTCCGGCTTGACCGTCGGCATGACTGTGCAGCGCTCAAACAGCCAATCCAACTCGGCCTGAATCGCAGGCAGCAGAGCCTCCGCTGCGCTGATACCGCCGCCGATGGCCACCTTTTCCACATCCAGCACATTCTGCAGGCTCAGGATGCCAACGGCCACCCGCCGGGCAAAGATCTTGAGAGCCTTCTGCGCTTCCGGCTCCCCGGCATTGTAAGCCGCAAAGATCTCCTCGCCGGTGGGCATGGGGCTACCCGTCGGCAGATGCTTCTGCCGGGCATACTCGAAGATCAGGCCACTTGCCGAGGCCATTCCCGCCCAGAGGGGTGCTTCGGAATACCGCTCTACCGAGGTCAGTTTGAAATCATCGTCGGCCATCTTTGAAATATCCGAGACAAGGCCGCTAACCTCGCCTGCAGCGGCGTGAGCGCCCATCAGCACCTTCCCGTTCAGGATGATGCCGCCGCCGATGCCGGTGCCCAGCACCAGCACGAGGCCATTCTCCACACCGGCCAGCGCACCGGTCCACCCCTCCGCTGCTGCGGCACACTTGCCATCGTTGGCGATGGTCACCGGCACGCCCAGCCGTGCCTCCACCTGCGCAGCAAAGGGTTGCTCCCACATAAAGGCACTGAGCATTCCACCGGTATGGGCGATGCCGTTTCTGGTATCGATGCGGCCCGGCATAGAGATGGCGCAGCCCACGAACTGTCCCTGAAGGGGAGCGGCAAAGCCCTCGATGGCCGCCAGAAGGTCATCCATATTCGTCAGCGGTGTCGGAACCTTTCCACCAGAGATTTTCCGGGCCTGTTCATCGGCCAGGCTGTACTTGATGAAGGTTCCGCCGATGTCGATCAAAAGATACTGTTTCATCTTATCTCCTGCTTTCTGTTGGTTGTTTTCAGACTCATGCAAAGCCCAACGCGGCAGCCAGGCCGAGCATCACCGGCAGCGTGATCAGTGACAGCAGAGTGCTCAGACAAACCATCTGCACAGCGTAGGAAGAATCCAGCCCCAGACGCTGGGCATATACCGCGATGTTGCTGCCGATGGGGGCCGCATTCACAATGATGAGCACCGTGCCGATCTGCCGCCATCCGGCTGGAAGAAGCATCAGACAGACGATCGTCAGCAGTGGGATCACCACCAGCCGTACCGCCGAAAGGGCGTAGAGCCGGGGGCGGGTAAAGATGGCTTTGAGGTCGGTCCTGGCCAGATAGACACCCAGCACGATCATGGCAAGCGGAGCGTTCATGCCTGCAATGGCCCCCATGGGGGTGCGGAGGAACTGCGGCACCGGAATACGGCAGAAGTAGATCACTACACCGCCCAACAGGGAGAGCACCAGCGGATTTTTGAGCACTGCCCCCAGTTGGATGTACTTTTTGTCCCCGGAAAGCTTTGCCTGGCCGTAGGTCCACTGCAAAGCATTCAGCAGGGCTACAAAGCCTGCTGCGTAGAACACGGCTTCTCCACCCAGCACTGCTGTGACCAGCGGAAATCCCATGAACCCGGCGTTGGAAAAAGCCACACCGATCTGCGCCATGGGGTCTTTGCGGAAAAAGAGCCACGACACCGCCATGGAAAGCAGCAGCACCCCGGCACCTGCCGCAATGCTGACAGCCAATTCCACAGCTCCCTTTGCCGAATACTCAATACAAAATGATTTTAGCACAACACAGGGCAGCACGCAATATAACAGCAGGTGAGCCAGTGCCTTGCTGCCCTCCTGGGTGATTAGTCCGGTACGATAAAGCACATAACCTATGATGAGATAGAGGAACATCAGAAGGATCTGTCCCAGAACAACACCAAAGACTCCGGTCATTGCTTTCCTCCCTGTTCTTCTCCGATTTTGCGCAGCAGCGGCAGCAGAGCATCCATCACAGGGCGGTAGCCGTTGGCATACAGGTGCATTCCCTCAATGGTGTACTCCGCTTTCAGATTTCCGGCAGCATCGTACAGGTCCTTGTTCAGGTCGAGGAATTCCGCCCCGTATTTCCGGGCCAATGCCTGCACGCCCTCGCTTGCCTCCCGGATGCGCTCATTGGTGCGCCAGTGGAAGCATTCGATCAGGCCCGGGTCTTCGGCCACGGTGGGGTTTACCGGATAATAGGCCAGCAGGTAGAGCTTTGTTTCGGGCAGTTTTTTCCGGATTTGCTGCACGATCTCCTCATACCGGCCCAGCATGGCGGCGCGGTCGTAGTCCGGGCCGTTCAGGTCATTGGTGCCGATGTTCAGGAACAGGTGCGCAGGCTGCAGCTCAAGGATGCATTCGTCCATGGCCTCCAGCAGCTCGGTGGTGGTAAAGCCGCCGATGCCCCGGTTGTACAAGGTGCAGTGCAGATCATCGTCCTGCAAAAACTCATACAGCGGAAACTGTTCCATCAGGCTGGAGCCGGCAAACACCACCGCTCCTTTCTTTGCATAAGGATTCAGGCGGCGGAACCGCTCCCGCTTGATCTGCTTTTCCCGTTGGCTCTCCTGCTGCCGCAGTTCGTTCAGAAGGACATTTCGTTCCTGTTCCGTCATGGTCTTGGTTCCTTTCTCTCAGTTCTCGTGCAGGGGCAGTTCTACAAAGCTGCCCTCCCCCAGCAAGATCTTCTGGTGGGCGATGCGGGTCTTTCCCTGTTCAGACCAGACTCCTGCGTAATTGCTGTGAACGGCGTACTGTGGGAAGTCGGAAGAAGAGACATCCAGCCGCAGGCAGCTGCCGGGCTGTACCGTCCAGTTCATATCCCACATCTCCACACAGACCTTTGCTGTCCGGCCGGGAGTATAGGTCTGACCCTCCGGCAGGTCGGCAGCAATGGTGGTGATGCCGCCCCGGATGTTATAGGCCCTGCCATCCGGGAACACTTCCATCAGCTTGGCAGTGAAAGCAGTATCATCCACATCGGTCGAGACATTCAGGTGCACCTTGATTTGCCCACAAATGGGCAGTGCTTTTTCCAGCGGAGCGCTGACGAAGCTGACCACATCGGGCCGATAGTCCGGCTCCGGCTGCAGCAGGCTGCCTGCCTCGGCAATGGTGGTCAGAACGCTTTCTGCACCATGGCTGGGCACGGGGGTCTCCGGGTCATACACAAAGGTGCGCTCCCCTTCTGCCGGCTCGGCATTCAGAGTTGTTTCACCCAGATAAAGCTTTTCAGTCCGGCTCACGGGGGCAGGCCATGCCTCCAGCGTTTTCCAGCGGTCCTCCCGCATTACATAGGTGCGCACCCGCTTTTCCGGCTGTTTTTTCTGCTTCAGCAGCAGATCGAACCATTCCAGCATCCGGTGGATGTCGCCGTTTTCCAGATTGTGCTGTTCGCCCCACGCAATGCAGGGCTGGGACATATGATTCCAGCAGCCGATATCCAGCCAGCTGTGCTCTTTGGTCTCAGGGGCCAGAGAGGCATAAGTGTTGATGGCACTGCCAAAATGGTGATCGTACCATGCATCGATGATATACACCGGAACCTTGGTATTTCCGGGCACATCGGCTAACAGCTTCCACCAGCCCTGCTGCCAGTAGGCATCTGTGCGGCGGGTGGCGTGGATCCAGTCCTGATACCAGTCCAGCGTTCCATCCCACAGCGCTTCATCCACCTTGTCGTGGGGACGGAAGCGGCAGCTTTCCAGATAGTCCGCTGTGACCGGATGGCCTGCATTCTGCATTGCCCAGCCAGTCAGCACGTCGTGGCGGAACAGCCCCTTTTCATAGGCCGATTTGAAACGGTCGGTGCCATAGACCGTCAGCATCATTCCCTTGACCTTGGGTGGAACGATGTCTGCAATGGCCCAGCCGGTCAGGGCCAGATAGCTGGCTCCGAAATAGCCGATGCTCTCTGCCCAGGGCTGGTCGTTGAGCCACTGCAGGGTATCGCGGCCATCCGGGCGCTCATTGACGTTGGGTTCCCAATGTCCCTCGCTCTTGCCCGTACCGCGGCAGGTCTGGATTACATAGCCGTAGCCCCGGCGGGTCAGTTCTGCTCCGTTGATCTCATACAGCGGCTGCTGATTGGGATAGCAGCTGCGCTGGATCAACACAGGGAACTGTGCAAGCCCCTCCGGTTTGAAGATCTCGGTATAGAGCCTCACTCCGTCCTGCATGGGCAGCATCAGCTCCTCCCGGCGGCAGCCATAGACCGGGCCGTCGTAGGGCATACTGGCATATTCCTGCCGGTAGCTCTCCTGCGCCTGCCGCATCATCTCTTCCATCTCACGCTGCTTCTGCTCGGCAGCGGCCTTTTTTTCTTCCTCTGTCATCGATTTTCCCGCCTTTCCGTGTTCTCAAAAGCGTGTGCAGCTGACAAAGTGGCCAGGTTCCACTTCCTTCAAGGGGATATCCCTACCGCGGCAGGCATCTGTTGCATAGGGACAGCGGGCCGCAAAACGGCAGCCGGGAGCCGGGTCCACAGGGCTTGTCAGTTCGCCGCGCATGACCTCGGTAGAGAGCTTTTTGGCCTTCAGGCTGGGGATGGGCACAGCATCCAGCAGACCCTTGGTATAGGGGTGGAGCGGATTCTTGAACAGATCCTCGGTCTTGGCATATTCCACACACTGGCCCAGATACATGACCATGATCTCGTGGCTGATGTGCTTGACCACGCTCAGATCGTGGGTGATAAAGACATAGGTCAGCTTTTTCTCATCCTGCAGATCCATCAGCAGATTCAGGATCTGTGCCTGAATGGAAACGTCCAGTGCAGAGACCGGCTCGTCGCAGATGATGAACTCCGGGTCCATAGCCAATGCGCGGCCGATGCCGATGCGCTGGCGGCGGCCGCCGTCCAGCTCGTGGCTGAAACTCTCTGCATAACGCTCATCCAGGCCGACGGTCTCCATGATCTCGGCGATGCGGGCATCGTATTCGTCACGGTTTTTGCAGGCTTTATAGATCTTCAGCGGTTCTCCGATCAGTTCCTTCACGCTCTTGCGGGGATCCAGCGAACCGGACGGATCCTGGAAGATCATCTGCATCCGGGCACGGATGGGCTTGAGTTCCTTGGCATTCAGTTTTGTGATGTCGGTGCCGTCGTAGATGATCTGACCATCGGTAACATCATAGAGCCGCAGCAGCAGGCGGCCCAGCGTGGACTTGCCGCAGCCGGACTCGCCCACCACGCCGATGACCTTCTTACGGGGAATTTCGAAGCTGATCTTGTCGATGGCTTTGATGGAACCGGCGTCGGTCATGAACGAGACGCTGAGGTCCTTGATCTCGGCGAGATTGCCTTCCTTGATTTCACTCATCGGTTCACTTCCCTTCCTCGGAAGCCCATTCGGAAGCCACGAATGACGGATCACGGTCGGTGACGGTCACCGGTTTGTCGCTGGCTCCCATCGGATTCTTCGCCGCCTCAAGTTCGGCGACGACCTCGTTGCGCTTGCCTGGCTCCTGGCTGGGGTCCACGGACGTGTCCTCGATGGAACCCACCACTTCGCCTGCGGACTTGCGGGCGCGCAGACGCGGATCGGCC
>OKUG01000708.1_pt1 | contig 10567 bp, 9 predicted proteins | sample 1606721 | NCBI WGS metagenome assembly OKUG01 (sample SAMEA3882539, study PRJEB24775) | human gut metagenome | biome: human-associated habitat; feature: intestine environment; material: feces | place: Netherlands | collected 2009/2010
TGCCACCATGACTTCATCATGATAACAGAATGCCTGCTCTTTGCCTCTCTCCATGGCGGATGCCTTTTTCTCCACCTCGAGAAGTGCCTCGGATGCCTTTTCCATCTCTGTCAGCTTCTGTGTGATCTGCTGCAACATACGGGTAGGCACGTAGGTGTCTCCGCCAGCTTCCGTAATAGCAATAACAGCATCTGCCAGCGACTTGCTGTATTTCATGACTGCAGGAATGATCTGCTTGTTTGCCATATCCACCATGGTCAGTGCCTCGATATTGATGGTCTTTGCATAGGTCTCGTACAGTACCTCCGCGCGGGAACGCAGTTCTGCCTCGGTGAAAATACCGAACTTTTCAAACAGATGGATAGCCTTGGGAGTAGTCAGAGTATCTACTGCTGCTACCATGGAAGGAATATTGGGCAGTCCTCTTCTGGCTGCTTCCTCTTCCCATTCCCTGGCATAACCGTTGCCGTTGAAAATAATACGCTGGTGCTCGGTCATATATTCCTTGATCAGATCATGTACTGCCATATCGAAGTCTTCCGCTCCCTCAAGCCGATCGGCCGCTTCACAGAAAGCCTCTGCAACAATGGCATTCAGAGTGGTGTTGGGGCTTCCGATGGAATCCTCACTGCCAACCATACGGAACTCAAATTTATTGCCTGTGAAAGCAAAGGGTGAAGTACGGTTTCTGTCGGTGGCATCCTTTACAAAATCAGGTAATGTGGATACACCGGTACGCAGTACGCCGCCTTCTTTCAGATTGTCGGCCTTACCGGTCTCCACCAGCTGTGCCACCACATCTTCCAGCTGTTCACCCAGGAAAATAGAGATAATGGCAGGCGGTGCTTCATAACCACCCAGTCTGTGATCGTTTCCTACGTTGGACGCACTCTGGCGCAGCAGATCCGCATGGGTATCTACTGCCTTCATGATACATGCCAGCACTAACAAAAACTGAATATTTTCATTTGGAGTCTGTCCCGGCTCTAAAAGGTTTACACCATTATCCGTAGTGATGGACCAGTTGTTATGCTTACCGGAACCGTTCACGCCGGCAAAAGGCTTCTCGTGCAGCATGCAGCGCAGGCCATGCTTGCCTGCCACGCGTTTCAAAGTCTCCATTACCAGCTGGTTATGATCTACTGCCACATTGGCAGACTCATAAATCGGTGCCACCTCATGCTGTGCGGGTGCCGCTTCGTTGTGCTGGGTCTTGGAAGTAACGCCCAGCTTCCACAGTTCGATATTCACATCGTGCATGAAACCGCCGATGCGTTCACGGATAACGCCGAAGTAATGGTCATCCATCTCCTGGCCCTTGGGCGCAGGAGCACCAAACAGGGTCCGTCCGGCAAAAATAATATCTTCACGCTGCAATGCCTTGGCAGAATCCACCAGGAAATATTCCTGCTCTGCGCCGACGGAGGGCAGTACCTTGGTTGCCTCTGTATTACCGAACAGACGCACAATACGGATTGCCTGTTTGCTCAGAGCTTCCATGGAGCGAAGCAGAGGGGTTTTTTTATCCAATGCTTCACCCTTATAAGAACAAAATGCAGTAGGGATGCAAAGGGTCGGACCGGTCGCGGTCTCCTTAATGAATGCAGGAGATGTGATATCCCATGTGGTATATCCTCTTGCCTCAAAAGTCGCACGCAATCCGCCGGACGGGAACGAAGAAGCATCCGGCTCTCCCTTGATCAGTTCCTTGCCGGAGAACTCCATGATGGCGGTGCCGTCGCCCACGGGGCTGACGAAGCCATCGTGCTTCTCGCTGGTGATGCCGGTCAGGGGCTGGAACCAGTGGGTGTAATGGGTGGCACCCAGCTCCATAGCCCAGCGCTTCATCACGCTGGCAACGACGTTTGCCACCTCAATGTCCAGCGGAGCACCCTTGTGCAGGGTGTTCTTCAGGCTCTTGTAGGTAGCGCTGGGCAGGCGCTCCTTCATAACGTGCTCATTAAAGACCTTGCTGCCGTAGATCTCCATAACATTTGCTGCCATAAATCCTACTCCTTACTTGATCTTACTTTTTTCTTTCGCTTTGGGTCTGCCGCAATGCAGAAACCCAAAGCGTGCTTACATCTTAACAAAAACGGCGCTGCGAGTCAGGAGGTGACCCACAGCGCCGTTGCTGTCTATGGCTAAGATTATAGTCCTTGCGGGCAAAAAAGGCAATTGACAAAACTGACGATTCTGCACAAACACGATCTCGGATTTTTGGAATAACCGCGATTGGTATGACTTTTACGCCGGAAAAACCCCTTTCAGGACAGCTTTCTCTGGCTAAAAGGTGTGCAGCGCGCGGCAGTTGTTCTTATTGTAAAAGCATCAGATGACCTGAAACAGGAAAAACTTGAGGTAGTTCGTCTCTGGCACGCCCCACAGAATGGGGTGATCCGGTGCCTGCTGCTTTACCTCGATCTGCCGCAGCTGCCGGTGAGCGTCCTTGGCGGCGGCGCGCAGCATCTTGATGAACAACTCCTCGGTGGCAAAGTGGGAGCAGCTGGCAGTAGCCAGATACCCGCCCCGGGGCAGCAGCTTCATGGCGCGGTAATTGATCTCCTTGTAGCCGCGCATGGCATTCTCCACCGTGCGGCGCGCCTTGGTAAAGGCAGGGGGATCCAGAATGATGAAGTCGTAGGGGCTGCCCTCCTTTTCCAGCCGGGGCAGCAGGGCAAAGGTATCCTCGCAGAGGAAATCCATGTTGTCGAGACCGTTGCGCTCGGCGTTGCGCTTTGCCATGGCAATGGCTTCGGCGCTGATGTCGGCAGCAGTCACCCGGGCTGCCCCGCCCTTGGCCGCGTTCAAGGCAAAGCTGCCGGTGTGGGTAAAGCAGTCCAGCACGGTATGCCCGGCGGCAAGGCGTGCCACAGCCCGGCGGTTATACTTCTGGTCAAGGAAAAAGCCGGTCTTTTGCCCGTTTTCAAAGTCTACATGGTAGTACACGCCGTTTTCACAGATCTCGGTCTGGGTGCTTTCCGGGTGGCTCTCGCCGGGCAGGGCAAACCAGCCCTTGTTCTGTTCCAAACCTTCCTTGGCGCGCAGGGCTTCATCATTGCGCTCGTAGATGCCGTCAATGGTCTGACCGTCCGCCCGCAGCACCTCAGCCAGCAGGGGGAAGAGCACCGGCTTCAGCCTTTCCATGCCTACGCTCAGGGTCTGGGTGACCAGAACATTATTGAAACGGTCCACCGTCAGGCCGGGGAACTGGTCTGCCTCGCCAAAAATGAAGCGGCAGGCAGAGAGGTCGGCAGGCTCCAGCACAGTCTTGCGGTACGCCCATGCGTACTCCACCCGGCGGCGCCAGAAGGCAGTATCAAAGGTATCGTTGGCATTGCGGGAAATGAGCCGCACCCGGATCTTGCTTTGCAGCGAGAGAAAACCGGTGCCGAGATAGGCGCCCTTGGGGCTGACCACATCCACCAGCGTGCCGTTTTCCGGCTCGGTGCCGGGGGCTTCCAGAATGTCGTTCTCGTACACCCAGGGGTGCCCGCCCACCAAAAGACCCTCGGCGTGCTTGTTGACTTTATATACAGGATAAGTGCGTTCGCTTTTCATAAAATGCTCCTTCAACAAAGAATGCGCAAAATGATGCTTGTTCTGCTCTTTATCATAACATAAAAATATGGTAGAATAAATACAAAATTTTGCGGAAGGAAGAAAACGCTATGGAGATCGAACGCAAATGGATGGTGACCGGCTGGCCGGAGGGGCTGCCCCTTGAGGAAGAATTTACCATGCGGCAGGGCTATATCAGCGTGCAGCCCACGGTGCGCATCCGGGAGGAAGCACTGACCGGCGGCAGCACCGACTATATCCTCTGCTTCAAGTCCGCAGGGGGCTTGGCACGGGAGGAGATCGAGCGCAGCATCGACAAAGACCTGTTTGTGCAGCTGGAGGAAAAGATCATTGGCAAGCCCCTGATCAAAAAGGTGCGCCGGAGCTATCGCCTGCCGGACGGCGCGGTGCTGGAGGTGAACCATGTGGATGAGGGTTTGCCCACGGCGTTCTGGTACGCCGAGGTGGAGTACCCCACGGTGGAAGCCGCGCTCCGCTGGCAGCCGGAAGCCTGCGGCCTTGCGGCGTACCTCAACGATGAAGTAACGAACCAGCCCGGCCAGAGCATGGGCGCATACTGGGCACAAACCAGAGGATAACGCCGACAATACTGTGAAGGGAATGAATGTTTACGAAAAAGATCAAGCTGAAGCTGGAGCTCCAGTATAACTCGCCGGTGATTCTTACCTTTTTTCTGTTGTCCATGCTGGTACTGCTGGCAGACGGCTGGACGAACGGCTGGAGCACCATGAACCTGTTCTGCGTGTACCGCTCTTCGTGGCGGGACCCACTGGGCTACATCCGGCTGTTCGGCCATGTGCTGGGCCATGCAAACTGGGAGCATTTTCTCAACAATATGCTGCTGCTGTTGGTGGTGGGCCCGCCCATGGAGGAAAAATACGGCAGCATCCCGCTGCTCAAGGGCATTTTGTTTACCGCGCTGGTCACCGGCGTGCTGCAATGCATCCTGTTTCCCCACACGGGGCTGCTGGGTGCGTCCGGCATCGTGTTCATGCTCATCATGCTGTCCTCGCTGGCGGGCTTTTCCGGCGGCATCCCGGTCACCATGCTGCTGGTGGCGGCGCTGTACTTCGGCCAGCAGGTGTATGATATCATCTTTGTGCACGATAACGTAGCAAATTTTATGCACATCGTGGGCGGCTTGTGCGGCACCGCCTTCGGCTATTACTGTGCCCTCCACCGCCGTCCGGCGCGCAGCCGCAGATAAAAGAGAAAAATTATAGATGAAAACGGGATACCGGAGCGTCTGTGGACGCTCCGGTATCCCGTTTATACAAGAAAGAAAAATAATGAGTGCGACAAACTGGAAGTTATTTACTTCTCTTCATACTTTTTAACGATAACTAAACTATAAGCAGCCATAATTACAATTGTTTCCACCATCACACCAATAACCAACAACAGAACGTATGGTGTATTTTGACCATCTAACAGCGGAATTCCTAATATAACAAACCCAATCATATTGTTGCTCCTTACAAACCGCATTAAAACCATAATGAGACACATTCTTGTATTTCCCAAAATCGAGATTTACTAATTCTACAAATTTCGATTTGTTGAACTAAGCCGAGTATACCATACCAGCCAATGAAAGTATACCCCTCTAGGGGAGAATTGGCTGAAAAAAGCGTTCAAAGTGCGCCGCAGAGCACTTTGAACGCGAACCATAAAAATATTATTTCCATCCCCGGTCGGTGGGGTCCAGCATCCCGGCGGCGGAATACACCAGCGCGTTGCAGATGGCAGCGGCAACATTGCTGCCGCCCTTACGCCCCATGGCCACAATAGCGGGCACGCCGTGGGCGGTGCACACCTCAAACAGCCGCTCCTTGCTTTCCACCACGTTCACAAAGCCCACCGGCACTCCGATGACCAGCGCAGGGCGCAGCCCAGCGGTTTCGATCAGGTCGGCAATGGTCAGCAGCGCCGTGGGGGCGTTGCCAACGGCCAGCACCGCGCCGGGGTACTCCCGCGCGGCCCTGTGCATGGCGGCGGCGGCCCGGGTCGAGCCCGCCGCCTTCGCCGCAGCGGCGACAGCGGGGTCGGCCATAAAGCAGAGTGCCTGCCCGCCCAATTTGGCCAGACCGGGCTTTGTGATGCCCGCCAGCGCCATGTTGGTGTCGGTGATGACCACTGCCCCGGCACGCATGGCCGCGACGCCCGCCGCCGCCGCGCCGGGTGTGAAGCGCAGGTTCTCGGCGTAATCAAAATCCGCTGTCGTGTGAATAACGCGCTTGACCACGGCGGCGTTTTCGGGCGGAACCGCAAGCCCGCGCGCGGCCAGCTCCGCCGTGATAATGCCCATGCTCGTGCGCTCAATGTCGGCGGGCAGATGATGCTGCGGTGTCATTTTTTTCCTCCTCTGGGGTTGTGCAGACCCATGGCCGCGTAGACGGCGTCCATGTCCAGCGCACTGCGTACGCCGTCGGCCAGCAGGTCCAGCTGCTGTGTGCGGTAGTCGTCCATCGCAAGCGGCGCAGCGGTCTCCGGCGCAATTCCCTTGCGGCGGCAGAGGTACGCGGCCAGCTGCTCCGTCAATTCGCCGCTGTCAAACAGGCCGTGCAGGTAGGTGCCGAACACGGCGTTTTGCACGCAGCCCTCCGGTGTGCCGTCGGCATAGCGGCAGAACGGTGCGCCGTTCACCGCGGTGCGGCCCGTGTGAATTTCATATCCGGTCAGCGCAGCCCCGGCAAAGGGCGCGGCAGCCGTCGCCGTGACCTGTGCGCGGCGCTTTTCGGCGGTAAAGACCGTCCGCGTCGGCAGCAGGCCCAGTCCGCGCAGCGTCTGCGGATGGCCGCTCTCGGTGCCCTGACTGTCGTCGAGCGTCTCGCCCAGCAGCTGATAGCCGCCGCAGACGCCCAGCACCGGCGTGCCGCCTGCTGCCAGCTTGAGCACAGCGGCCTCCAGCCCGGACTGGCGCAGCCACAGCAGGTCGTTCACCGTGTTTTTGGTGCCGGGCAGAATGACCAGATCCGGCGCGCCCAGCTCCCGCACGGACTGCACGTACCGCACACCCAAAAGCGGGTGCTGTTCCAGCGGCATAAAATCGGTAAAATTGGAAATATGCGGCAATTTCAAGACAGCTGCGTCCAGCGGCTTGACCGCGCTTTTGCTTTGCAACCGCGGCGCAAGCGAGTCCTCGTCCTCGATGTCCACCCGCAGGTACGGCACGACGCCCAGCACCGGCAGCTGCGTTTTTTCCTCCAGCATTGCCAGCCCGGGGCGCAAAATTTCTACGTCTCCGCGGAATTTATTGATGATAAGCCCGCATATACGCGCGCGCTCGTCCGGCTCCAGCAGCGCCACCGTGCCGTACAGCTGCGCAAAGACGCCGCCGCGGTCAATGTCGCCCGCCAGCAGAACCGGCGCGTCCACGAGCTTTGCCAGCCCCATATTGACAATGTCGTCTGCCTTCAGGTTGATCTCGGCGGGACTGCCCGCGCCCTCGATGACGATGATGTCAAATTCATCGGCAAGGCTGTCGTAGGCACGCAGAATATCGGGAATCAGCGACTTTTTGCGGCGGAAGTATTCCTTTGCGGGCATATCGCCGCGGACCTCGCCGTTCACGATGACCTGGCTGCCCACATCGCTGCTCGGCTTGAGCAGGATCGGGTTCATCCGCACATCGGGCTCGACACCCGCGGCCTGCGCCTGCACGACCTGTGCGCGGCCCATTTCGAGGCCGTCCCGGGTCACAAAGCTGTTCAGCGCCATATTCTGGCTTTTGAACGGCGCGGTCTTGTAGCCGTCCTGCGCAAAAATGCGGCAGAGCGCCGCGCACAGCAGGCTTTTGCCCGCGCCGCTCATCGTGCCCTGCACCATGATGCACCCTGCCCGGCTCATGCCAGCACCTCCCGCATAATTTTCAACAGCTGTTCGTTTTCTTTTTGGGTGCGCACAGCGGTGCGGTACCACGTCTCGTCCAGCCCCGGGTAGTTGCCGCAGCCGCGCACCACCGCACCGTGACGGCGCAGCTTTGCCCCAAAGTCCGCCGGTGCGCGGAACAGCAGGTAGTTGGCCTGTCCGTCCACGACCCGCAGCCCCAGTGCCCGCAGTCCCGCGGCCAGCCTTGGGCGCTGGTCGGCAATGAGTGTGCGCACGCTGTCGGCATAGGCGGTCTCCTCCAGTGCGGCCAGCCCTGCGGCCTGTGCCAGACCGGACACGGCCCACGGCTGACCCGCCGCGCGCATTTTGTCCAGCAACGCCGCGTCACTGCACAGCGCATACCCCAGCCGCACCCCGGCCATAGCGTAGAGCTTGGTGAATGCCTTTAAGATTATAAGGTTCGGTGCATCGCGCAAAACTGTCTTAGCTGTCAGGGCATCCCGCGCGGCGAGGAAGTCGAGGAAGCACTCATCCACGACCAGCACCGCGCCGCAGTCGGCACAGCGGTGCAGCAATTTTTGCACCATAGCGAGCGGTGTGACCTGCCCGGTGGGGTTGTTGGGCTGGCAGAGGAACACTGCATCGGTGCTGTCGTCGATGGCGTCTACAAAGCCGTCCGTCACGGCAAAGTCGTTTTCCTCCCGCAAAAGAAACCGCTGTACGTCACAATTCACCGTTTCCAGCGCAGCAGCGTACTCGGCAAAGGTCGGCGCGGGCAGCAATGCGCGCCGCGGGCGCAGGGCCAGTGCCAGGCGGTAGATCAGATCCGCCGCACCGTTGCCGCACAAAATTTGCGCAGTATCCATACCCTCTGCCGCGGCCAGCTTAGTGCGCAGTGCCCGGCAGAGCGGGTCCGGGTAGCGATCCGCCATGGGCAGTGCCGCTGTGATGGCCGCCGCCACGCCCGCGGGCAGCCCCAGCGGGCTGACGTTGGCCGAAAAATCCAGTGCGTCCCGGCCAAACTCGGCCCGATAGCCCGCCCAGTCGCCGCCGTGTACCAGTTCCATTCCGCATTCCCTCACAAGACAAGCATCAGCCGCACGACCAGCCCCAGCACAAGGGCCAGCAGGCTCTCGGCGTACATCATGCGGTTGGCGCGCAGGATGTCCTGCGGTTCAATGGGGCGCAGGGCATCACCGATGGTAGGCTTGGGGTAATATTCGCCAAAATAGTAAGCCGGGCCGGCCAGCTGCACGCCCAGTGCACCGGCGCAGGCGCTTTCGGTCTGGGCGCTGTTGGGGCTGGCGTGGTTGCAGCGATCCCGCCGCCAGATGCGCCACGCCCCGCGGGCGTTGTTGCCCGTCAGCGCCGCCGCAGCCACCCAGAGCAGCGCGGCCAGGCGGCTGGGCAGCCAGTTGGCGGCATCGTCCAATTTGGCGGCACAGCGCCCGAAATAAAGATACTTTTCGTTTTTGTAGCCGAGCATACTGTCCATCGTATTGATGGACTTGTAGGTCAGCGCCAGCGGTGCCCCGCCAAGGAGCATATACAAAAGCGGCGCAATGACGCCGTCGCTGGCGTTCTCGGCTACGGTCTCCACGGCGGCTCTAGTCACGCCCGCGGCGGTCAGGTTTTGCGTGTCACGGCCCACGATGCGGGCCACGGCCCTGCGGGCCGCGGGCAGGTCGCCCTTTGCCAGTTCCTTGTACACATTGCGGCTCTCCTGTGCAAGACCCTTGGCAGCCAGCGCCTGGCCGCACCAGAGCATTTGCAGCGCCAGCCCCAGCGCTGGATGGAGCCTTGCCGCGGCCCAGCAGGCAAGCCCGGTAACGGCCAGCGTGTCCAGCGGCAGCACCGCGGCCACCGCGGCCCCGCCGGCCAGCTCGCCCCGCGGCGTTTTGGGCAGTGCGGTGCGCAGGTGCTTTTCCAGCGCCGAGATGCACCGGCCCATGAGCACCACCGGATGCGGCAGCCACGTCGGGTCGCCAAACAGAGCGTCCAGCAAAAAGCCGCCCAGCACCGCCCAAAAGATCAGCATGTGCTCTCCTTCGTGTACTGCACGGTCTTGACCAAACGCAGCTCATGCCGCGCCGCCCAGTCACGGGCGTCCAGCACATAGCCGCCCGCGTTGGGGCCGCACCAGTCGTGAAAGCTGCGGCGGGGCACGCCAAACCGCTCCAGTGCGGCCATCTGGGTGCCGCCATGGGCCACGATGACCAGCCGCTCCTGCCCTTCGGCAAGGGCCTTGTCAATGAGGTCAGCCAGCGTTTTGCACACCCTGTTGCAGAAATCGCTCCTGCGCTCCCCATCCGGGTGGGCGGCGTGCTCGTTTTCCTGCACCCATGCCAGATATTCCGGGTCCTGCTCCACCTGAACGAAGGTCTGGCCCTCGAACCGGCCGAAGTTCATCTCCTTCAGCCCGTCCACCGGAATGAGCTTTGCCCCGGGAAAGAACACCCGCGCTGTCTGGGCGGTGCGCTGCAGCGGGGTGACATAGACCACCTCCGGTGCAAAATCTGCCTGCCGCAGCTGGGCGATGCCCGCGGCGGAAAGGGGGATGTCCCGCTGGCCCTGATATCGTTTTTGCGCGTTGTACTCCGTCTGGCCGTGACGCAGCAGATAAATGAGCATAATCGTTCTCCTTTTTGGTTTGTTCTGCACCATTATAGCCTATTTTGCGGTTATTTTCCAGCCATGCTCTTGCAATTCTTCCGCATTTCAGATATATTGAGTGGGTATGAAATTTCAGGGGAGAGAAGTGTCAATGGAGATCCGGGACCGGAAAGCAGCGCAGCGCCGGGCGGGCATCATGGCCCGCAGGGGTCTGCCGCAGGCAGAGAGAGCGGCGGCCAATGCAGCCATCTGTGCCCGCATTCTGTCCATGCCCTGCTTCCAAAAGGCAGAGAATCTGCTGCTCTACGCCGCTTTTGGCGGGGAGGTGGATCTTGCTGTGCTGGCAGAGCAGGCGGCCCGGCTGGGTAAAACGGTGGCCTATCCGGTCTGTGGGGAAAACTTTACCCTGGCCGCCGCCGTACCGGGGCCGGACGGCTGGGAGGTGGGGGCTTACGGCATCCGCACACCGGTTCTGGAACGGGCGGTGCTCATCCGGCCGGAGGCGCTTGATCTGGTGCTGGTGCCCTGCACCGCCTTTGAC
>OKUG01000712.1_pt1 | contig 10549 bp, 7 predicted proteins | sample 1606721 | NCBI WGS metagenome assembly OKUG01 (sample SAMEA3882539, study PRJEB24775) | human gut metagenome | biome: human-associated habitat; feature: intestine environment; material: feces | place: Netherlands | collected 2009/2010
CCGCAGGCGCCGTCTGGATCGTCCTTAAGGTCGTGCCCGACGTGCCCGCCGTCGCCACCGAGGAGGCGGACGACCACCAGCCCTGGCCCAAGGTCGCCTTCGACCCTCAGCTCATGCGCCTCAACGCGGGCATCTTCTGCCTGCACTGCGTGCAGATGGCCCTCTTCGTCGTCATTCCGACGCAGCTCGTCGAGATGGGACTTCCCGTCCTGCACCACTGGTACATCTATCTTCCCGCCGTGCTCATCGGCTTCGCCGTCATGATGAAGCCCATCATCTGGGCCGAGCGCAACCGCAAGGTCGCCTCGCTCCTGCGCATGAACGTGCTCCTTCTCGCGGTCGTCTTCGTGCTCTTCTCCTTCCTGATGCACTCCGTCTGGGAGGTGGCATTCCTCGTGACGCTCTTCTTCATCGGCTTCAACATCCTCGAGGCCACGCTGCCCGGCCTCATCTCGCGCACGGTCCCCAAGGCCGACAAGGGGCTTGCACTCGGCATCTACAACACGACGCAGAGCTTCGGGCTCTTCGTCGGCGGCGCCGCGGGCGGCTGGATCGCCCAACATTTTTCATCGCAGGCCGTGTTCTATGCATCGAGTTTTGCTATGCTTTGCTGGTTCCTGCTTGCACTTGGCCTCAAGGAGCCCAAGCCCCGCAGACAGCATGAACAAGGTGAAGCAATTCAAGTTCGATAGATATAATTTTGCAAGTTAGTTAATCATGGCTTCCATCAACAAGGTAATCCTGATCGGCAATCTCGGCCGAGATCCCGAAACCCGCTACACGACGGACGGCGGCACCGCCATCACGACGCTCAACATCGCCACGACGCGCCGCTACCGCAACGCCGAAGGCCAGACCGTCAGCGAAACCGAATGGCACCGCGTGGTCCTCTTCTCCCGCCTTGCCGAAATCGCCAAGGAATACCTCCACAAGGGCAGCCAGTGCTACATCGAAGGCCGCCTGCGCACCCGCAAGTACCAGGCCAAGGACGGCACTGACCGCTACGCCACCGAAATCATCGGCGAAACGATGCAGCTCCTCGACCGCCGCCAGTCCGACAACCAGGGCATGGACGACGGCTTCGAAAGCGCTCCGCGCGCCTCGCGTCCCGCTCCCCAGCCAGCTCCCCAGCCAGCCCGCCAGAGCGCCCCGGTGACGTCCAACACCCCCTTCGACCAGCTTGAAGGCGACGACGTTCCGTTCTAAGCCGTGCGCTTTCGCCTTCATGCGAATCTGGCAAGCGCACCAGCAAACAAAATGAAAGGTCCGAAGCTCACGCTTCGGACCTTTCTGCTTTTCCGCTGCGCTCCCGCGTCACTCGTGACGCACCGCCTCGATCGGGTCGAGCTTGGCCGCACGTCTGGCGGGGAAGAAGCCGAACACCACGCCCGTGAGGGCCGACACGGTGAAGGCGAGCAGATTGATGCCCGGGCTGAAGATGAAGGGCACGCCCATGTAGACCGCAAGGGCCTTCGAGACGCCCAGAGCCGCCAGCACGCCGAGCGCGCCACCCATGCAGCCGAGCATCAGCGCCTCGATCAGGAACTGGAGCAGCACCTCGCGCTCGAGGGCGCCGATGGCGAGTCGGATGCCGATTTCACGGGTTCGCTCTGTCACGGACACCAGCATGATGTTCATGATGCCGATGCCGCCCACGAGCAGGCTCACGGCCGCCACTGCGGCGAGCAGCGTAGTCATGATCTGCGTGGTGGATGCCACCTTGGCGGCGATCTCCGCCGTGTCCAGAATCTGGAAGTTGTCGTCATCGCCGTCGGAGAGGCTGCGCCTCTCGCGCATGAGCTCCGTGACGGCATCGCGCAGGCGGTCTCGGTCCGACTGCGGATTCACCGAAACCAGAAGGGCGCCGACTCGGTTCTTGCCGAGGATGCGGCGTTGGAGCGTCTTGATCGGCATGACGAGCAGGTCGTCCTGATCGCCGCCCATGGCGGCCGTACCCTTGGTCTTGAGAAGGCCCACGACCCTGCACGAGAAGCTTCCCGTGCGGATGGTGCGTCCGATGACCTCCGCTCCTTCGCCGAAGAGCTCCTTCTGAATGGTGCCGCCGATCACGCAGACGGCGGCACCCGACTGCATTTCGCCCTGCTCGAAGGTGCGTCCGTCGACGATTTCGCGGTTGTCGATCGTAAAGTAGTTGTTGTCCGTGCCGATCACGCTCGTCTGCCAGTTGCGCCCGTTGGCCACGACCGTCATGGTCTTGGAGGCCTGAGGCGCCACGGCGACGATGCCCGCGATCTGGCGCTTGAGCGCATCGGCGTCCTCGAGCGTGAAGTTCGGCGCGCCCACGCTCTGGCCCGGCCCCATGCGAAGACCGGGACGCAGCATCAGCTGGTTGTTGCCGAAGGACTCGATCTGCGTGCGAATGGCCTGCGAGGCCCCGTTGCCGACCGTCACCATCGTGATCACGGCCATGACGCCGATCACGACGCCGAGCACGGTGAGCAGGCTTCTGAGCGGATTTCGACTGATCTGGCGCACGGCCAGCACGAATGCATTCCCGATCATGACGCGGCCTCCGTCTTGCTGTCGCTGATGAGCAGGCCGTCCCTGAAGACAAGGTGGCGCTTTGCGTAGCGGGCCATGTCGGGCTCGTGCGTGACGAGCACGACCGTGATGCCGTCCTCGGCGTTGAGGGCCGAAAGAAGCGCCATGATCTCCTCGCTTCGCGCCGTGTCAAGACTGCCCGTCGGCTCGTCTGCGAGAAGCAGCTTCGGGCGCGTGACGATGGCGCGCGCAATCGCGACGCGCTGCTGCTGTCCGCCCGAGAGCTCCGCCGGCGTATGGTGCTCCCAGTCCAGCAGGCCTACGCGGTCGAGCGCGGCCCGCGCCAGCTTGCGGCGCTCGGAGGCGCCCATGCCGCGGTAGAGGAGCGGAAGCTCCACGTTCTCAAGCGCCGTCGTTCTGGCGAGAAGATTGAAGCCCTGAAAGACGAAGCCGAGGTACTTGCGCCGCAGGAGCGCACGCTGGTCGCGCGACAGGCTCTCGACGTGCATTCCGCTGAAGAGATACGCGCCCGCCGTCGGGCTGTCGAGCGCGCCGATGATGTTCATGGCCGTCGACTTGCCCGAGCCCGACGCGCCCATGATGGCGACGAATTCGCCCTCGTCAATCGAAAAGCTCACGCCGCGCAGGGCCTCGAAGGCCGCCTCGCCCGTGCCGTAGCGCTTGCGGATGTCGACGAGTTCAACTAGTGGCTGTCCCATTGCGTCTCCTCAGGCGCCCTTCTGCTGGTCGACGACGACCTTGTCGCCCTCGGCGATGTCGCCCGAGACGATTTCGGTCTGCATGCCGTCGGTGAGACCCGTGACGACGTCGACGCGCACGGGCTTGCCGTCACGCAGCACGTAAACGGTCCTGCTCGCCTGGCCGTGCTGGGCAATCTCCTTGACCTTCTTGCTGGCGGCGCCGTGGGGCGGCCCCGGCATCATGGCATTCATCTTCGGCTTGTCGCTCTCCGATGCGGCCTTGGGACGGAAGCGGAAGGCGGAATTGGGGACAAGGAGCACGTCCTGCTTGTCAGCCGTCGAGATCGTGGCCGAAGCCGTCATGCCGGGGCGCAGCTGCATCTGCTGGTTGTCGACCTGAAGATAGGCCGTGTAGGTCACCACGTTCTCCGTCGTCGTGGCGCCGTAGGAAACCTTGGTCAGTTCAGCGGGGAAGCGGCGGTTCGGATAGGCGCTCACCGTAAAGTAGGCCTTCTGCCCCTGCTTGACGACGCCGATGTCGGCCTCGTCGACGGACACCTCGAGCTCAAGCTGACTCAGATCGGTAGCGAGCGTCAGCAGCTCGACCGCCTGCAGGCTTGCCGCCACCGCATAGCCGGGCTCGACCGAACGGGCGAGCACCACGCCGTCGATGGGAGACTTGATGTCGGCCTTGGAGAGATCGTTCTCAGCCGTCTGGAGCGAGGCCATGGCGTCGGCGATGTTCGCATCGGCCACGGCGACCGCCGCGCGCGCCGTGTCGACGGACGCGGCCTGCGTCTCAAGCTCGGTCTTGCTCGGCATGGTGCCCTTGGAGAGACGATTGAGCTCCTGCATGCGCTTGAGCTTGAGCTCCGCCTCCCTCAGGCTCGCCGCACTCTGCATGCGGCTGGCCTCCGCGCTTCGCAGCGAAGCCCTGTTCTGAAGCACCTTCGCCTCCAGATTGCGCTTGTCAAGCACGATGAGGCTCTGGCCCTCCTTGATCTCGTCGTTGACGTCGACGTTTACCTCGCGCACGATGCCCGAAAGCTCGGAACCGAGCGAGACGGTGCGCACAGGTGCGAGCGTGCCGTCCGCGGACACGCTGACGTGCACGTCCCCGCGCTCGACGGCCTCGGTCACGTACTTGACGGCGTTGGTGTTCTGCGTGCCCTGATACCAGTACCAGGCGCCTGCCACGAGCGCGGCCAGAACTCCGCCCGCCGCCCAGAGGACATAGCGCGAGCGGCTTTCATCCTTGAGCAGAAGCTTCGTGCGGTCGTTGTTTTCTTGTTCGGTCATCTTGCACTCTCCTGTGCCTTCCAGGCGCCGCCCAGGGCGCGGTAGAGCTTCACGTGCTGAAGGGAAAGCTCCGTCATGTTGTTCGTCACGCTCTCCCTCAGGGTGAGGAGGCGCTGCTGTGCTTCAAGAAGCATCGAATAGTCGCCGATGCCCGACCTGTATTCGAGCCCCGTGAGCTCGTAGGTCTTCTCCGTGTGCTGAAGGGCCGTCCTGAGAAGCGCCGTTCGGTCCTGTGCGGACCGGATGCAGTTGAGGGCGTTGTCCGTCTCCTCAAGCGCCTTCACGATGACGGATAGGTAGTTCGCCTTCGCCTTGTCCAGCGATGCGGCGGCCCTCTCCTCCTGTGCGGCCAGACTGCCCCAGTTGAGCACGGGCATGGACAGCGCGCCGATCAGGGACGCGATGCCCGTGCCGCTCGCGCCGAGGGCGCCGAGCGTCGCGGCCTGCGTGCCGAGCGAGCCCGAGAGCGACAGCGTCGGGAAATAGCTTTCGCGGGCGCTCCTGAGATCGGCGCCTGCAGACAGAAGAGAGGCCTGCGCGCTGCGGATGTCAGGACGCTTCATCAGCGTCTCGGCGGGAATCGAGGCGGTCAGGCGAATCGGCGCCTGAGGTACGGAACCCGTGCCCAGATCGAGCTTGTCGGCGGGAATCGTCGTCAGGCGGGCCAGTGCGTTTCGATAGGTGGCTTCGGTCGCCTTCAGCTGAGGAATCGCGGCTCGGGCGGAGGCGACCTGCGAAAGCGCGTCCTCGGACTCCGAGGCGCTGCTCAGGCCTGCGCCTGCACGCCAGCCCGCGATCTCGGCGCTTTCCTCGTAGTTCCTGACGGTGTCCTCGGCGATCTGCAGGAGAACCTGCGTCGAACGCAGGTTGATGTACGCCTGAGCCGTCTCGGCCTCGACGAGCGCCTGCGCATCGGCAACGGAGATTTCGCTCGCGAGCGCCTCATAGCGTCTGGCGGTCTCGTTGGAGAGATCCGCACCCGCGAGGTTCCACGACCACTTCATGTCGGCGGAGGCCGAGAAACTGTCGCTCGAACCGCCGTCGGCATGGCGGTGCGAAGCGTCGCCACCGATCGTGGCCTCGGGAAAGAGTGCATGCTGCGCCTCCGACAGGCCCGCTCTGGCCGTACGCAGTGATGCGAGCGCTGTGAGCACGTCGGCATTTGCGCTTCTGGCCTTCTCAACGAGCGCCGATAGCTTCGGATCGTTCCAGGACTGCCAGAATTCGGTGGGGTCGGCAGGCGCCTGAGTCTCAATCGAGACGCTCCAGGCCCCGGGAGCCGCCTCCTCGGCCATGGTCTTCATGTCCGGCATCTGCACTGCGCAGCCAGAGAGGAACAGCGCGCCGATCAGCAAGCCCAGGACAGACCTCTTCATCGTCAACGGATTCGTCATTGTTTTTCTGCTGTATCCGGTCTTTGGGAAATTTGAACGAGAATCATAAACGGTTGAGATCCTCACTTTCATTCTCCTACAGACCACAACGGCGTTCCACAGGCTTCGGGTAAAGGTTTCGGAAGAGCACGTAACAAACTTTTGCTCGCCGATTTTTGTTAACATGAGTCATTCCATTGTTCCAAGTCACGGTTCAAGCCGTTATTTTCGGGTCCGTTATGTTCAAGCATCCCCGTCCCATCCTCATCGTCGACGATGACGTCGAGCTCGTCACGCTTCTCGTCGACTACCTGCAGCTCGAGGGCTTCGCTCCCGTTGCTGCCCACAACGGCACCGAGGCTCTGGAACTGCTTTCAAGACAGGAATTTGAAATCGTCGTGCTCGACGTGATGATGCCCGGCATGAGCGGCGTGGAGGTTCTCAAACGCATTCGCGAAAAGAGCCAGCTTCCCGTTCTCATGCTCACCGCCAAGGGCGATCCCGTCGACCGCATCATCGGCCTCGAGCTCGGCGCCGACGACTACGTTCCCAAGCCCTGTCCGCCGCGCGAGCTTGCCGCCCGACTCAACGCGATTCTCCGCCGCACGGCCAACATGCCCTCTGCGATCGCCCCCGTGGTGGCTGGCCCCCTCACCATCAACCCGAGCCGCCGCGAAGCCACGGCCAACGGCATCGTCATCGACCTGACGGGCACCGAACTCACGCTCCTTGAGGTGCTGGCCCGCAAGGTCGGCACTCCCGTCCCGAAGGACGAGATCTACCAGAAGGTGCTCGGCCGCGCCATGCAGCGCTATGACCGCGCGATCGACGTCCACGTCTCCTCGATCCGCCACAAGCTCGCCGCCGTGCTTGGAACGAGCGTCGCGATCGAAAGCATCCGCGGCGTGGGCTATCAGTTCGTGGTCCGCTGATCCGCTGCATCCGCCGACTCGCCGTCCCGCCGAAAAGAAGGAGTAGCTCATGCTCAACCGCCTGTTCAACACGCTTTTCGGCAAGCTCTTCGCCGGCTTCTGCCTCGTCATTCTGCTGACGGCGGCAGGCGTCTGGATGGCCGCCTACTCGGCCCAGAGCCAGCAGAACGAGGACATCGGCCGCATTGAATGGCGATTCATCGCACACAAGTCCGTCGACAGCGCCGTCGGCATCTACGAGGTGGCTGGCAGGGACGGCCTCATCTCATGGCTGCGCAACGAGCGCCTCAACACCAATCCCATCGTCTTCGTGCTTGACAGCAGCGGCCGGGAAATCTCCGGACGCAAGCTGCCCGACAAGGCCTACGAAAGTCTTGAGGCCATCCGCAAGCTCACCGACGACCCCAACGGTCCGCCAGAAAAGCGCCTGCCCGTCAGAACCGTCGAGATCGACAACGAGCCCTGCGAATTCTTCGCCGTGCGCACCGTCGCCTTCCCCGTTAGACTGATTCCCCCTGAGCTCCATCACTTTCCGATCGCGCTGACCCTTTCGCTCGCCGCCTTCTTCACGCTACTCGTCTCCTGGCTTCTCGCCCGCCTCTACACGCGCAGCCTCCACACGCTCGACGGCGCCATGCGCCGCTTCGCCGACGGCGCCTTCGACACCCGCACCTCCGAGGAACTCGCCCGCGGGGACGCCGAGGTCGCCAACCTCGCACGCGTCTTCGACGGCATGGCGGACAAGATCGAGTCCCTCATCACAAGGCAGCGAAGGCTCTTTCACGACGTGAGCCACGAGGTCCGCAGCCCGCTCGCGCGCATCGAGGTGGCGCTTGAGCTTGCGAGGCGCGACCCCGCACGCACGCAGGACTCGCTCGGACGCATCGAGAAGGAGGTCGGCAACATCAACGCACTGGTGGAGTCGCTTCTCACCTATGCCCGTCTTGAAAACGGCGCCAACATGACGAAGTCGCCCGTCGGTCTCGCGGATATCCTCGAGGGCGTTGCCGACGACCTCGGCTTCGAGGCCCAGCAGAAGAACGTGACCGTGAAGACGGTGCTCGAGGGGGATCCCGTCGTCGATGCGGACGGCAACCTGATCGCAAGGGCCGTCGACAACATTGCGCGCAACTCGCTTCGCCACGCACCCGAAGACTCCACGATCCTCCTGTCGCTCTCCTCGGACGCGGAGAGCTTCATCATCAGATGCAGGGACGAGGGTCCCGGCATGCCCGAAGAGGAGCTCGCAGGCATGTTCTCGCCCTTCGTGCGCGGCGCCAACGTCCGCACGGGCACGGGGTTCGGCCTTGGGCTCGCCATCGCCAGACGAAGCGTGACGGCGCACGGCGGCTCCATCACGGCGCGCAATGTCAGCCCCCACGGTCTCGAGACCGAAATCCGTCTGCCAAAGTCCATTGAAATCGGCTGCGACGAGCCCTGAACGGCCCTGAAAGCAAAAAGCCTTGCCGCGAAATCATCGGGGCAAGGCTTTTGTGTTTTGGCGCAACTATACAGTTTGCCCCTTTTCGCCCGAAAAAACCAGTGTCTTCTCTCATCCTGTCGACATAAGTCAACATCTTTCGTCATAACACCCTATCTCCACTCCCGCGGGCGCACAATTGAAAGGCTGACGGCTTGACCAGCCGTTCAAAAAATTGTTCTGGAAGAGGAGAACAGCAATGAGCAACTATCTGACCGAGAATCTTCGTACCGTAGCGTTGGTGGGGCACGGCTCCTGCGGCAAGACTTCCCTCATCGAAGCCATGCTCTACCGCACCGGCATGATTTCCGAACTCGGCTCCATTGAGCGCGGCAACACGATGTGCGACAACGACGCGCTTGAAAAGCAGGTCCAGCACTCCATCCGTCTGGCCGTCGCTCACGTCGACACGGCTCTTCCCGACCTCACCCCCGTGCGCATTCACGTGCTCGACACCCCGGGGTACCCCGACTACATCGGTCAGGATATGTCCGCGCTTGACGCCGTCAAGTCCGTCTGCGCCGTCATCGACGCCACCAAGGGCGTCGAGCTTCTGACGCGCCGCATGATGGACATCGCCAAGGAACGCGGTCTGTGCCGCATGATCGTGATCAACAAGTTCGACGCACCCGACGTCGACCTCGAACAGCTGCTTCTGGACCTGCAGGAAGTCTGGGGTCCGGGCGTTCTCCCGATCAACCTTCCCGCCAACAACCGCTCCATCGTCATCGACTGCTTCGACAAGGACGAAGGAGAAGCCGACATTCTCAGCGTCGGTGAAGTCCATCGCGCCTTCATTGAAAAGATCATCGAGCAGGACGACGAAATGCTCGAGCACTATCTCGAGGAAGGCAGCGTCGACCCTCGCACCCTGCACCCGCTCATCACGAAGGCCCTGCGTGAAGGCACGGTCATCCCCGTCTGCTTCGTCTCCGCGAAGAACCTGATCGGCATCCGCGACTTCATGAAGGTCATCATCCGCCATCTTCCGAGCCCGGCCGAAGCCAACGACGCTCTCTTCATCCATGCCGACGGCACGCCGTTCATCACGCGTCCGGAAAAGGATCTGCCCGTCGTCGCCCAGGTCTTCAAGGTCGTCAATGACCCGTACATCGGCAAGATCGGCATCTTCCGCGTCCATCAGGGCACAATCCAGAAGGACACCACGCTCTACGTCGACGACAACAAGAAGGGCGTGAAAGCCGCTCACCCGCTGCTCCTCCAGGGCAAGAACACGACCGAAACCGACTTCCTCAGCCCGGGCGACATCGGCGCCCTCGCCAAGATCGATGAACTCACCTACGGCTCGATCCTTCACTCGGATCCGAACCTCTGCGACGTGCGCATGCGTCCGATCAACTTCCCGAAGCCGATGTTCGGCCTCGCGATCGCACCATCCCGCCGCGGCGACGAAGCCCGCATGGGCGAAGTCCTCAACAAGATGCTCTCCGAAGATCCGACGATGGCCGTCGACCATGACGCCGTGCTCAACGAGACCGTGATCCGCGGCCTGACCGAAATGCACGTCCGTTCGATCCTCGACCGCATGAAGGTTAACTTCAAGCTTGAAGTCGTCACCGGCACGCCGAGCGTTCCGTACCGCGAGACCATTACCGCGCCGGCCGAAGGCCATGCCCGCCACAAGAAGCAGACGGGCGGCGCTGGCCAGTTCGGCGAAGTCTACCTGCGCATCGAGCCGCTCGAACGCGGCGCGGGCTTCGAGTTCCACGACGAGGTCAAGGGTGGCATGATTCCGTTCAACTTGATCCCCGCCGTTGAAAAGGGCGTCCGCGAAGTGCTCGACTCCGGTTACCTCGCCGGGTACCCGATCCAGGACGTCAAGGTCACCGTCTACGACGGCAAGAGCCACCCCGTCGACTCGAAGGAAGTCGCCTTCGTCGCCGCCGGCCGCAAGGCTTTCCTTGACGCGCTCGCCAACGCCCAGCCGAAGATCCTCGAACCGATCGTCCGCATCGAGATCACGGCGCCCGACATGTACATGGGCGACCTTGCAGGCGACCTCGCCAGCCGTCGCGGCCAGGTGTCCGGCACCGACTCCCTGCCCGGCGGCCTGATGGAAATCACCGGCGTCGTGCCGCTTTCCGAACTCGACGGCTACGCCACCCGCCTGCACGCCCTCACGCAGGGCACGGGCAGCTGGTCCATGGAGCTTGACAGCTACCAGCCGGTTCCGGCCCAGAAGCAGGCCGAACTTGCAGGCAAGTTCCACCGCGAGGACGACGAGGAATATCAAAGCCCCGT
>OKUG01000720.1_pt1 | contig 10454 bp, 9 predicted proteins | sample 1606721 | NCBI WGS metagenome assembly OKUG01 (sample SAMEA3882539, study PRJEB24775) | human gut metagenome | biome: human-associated habitat; feature: intestine environment; material: feces | place: Netherlands | collected 2009/2010
AGCTGGTCCCAGTAATCCATTCCTGCCCGCTTGATTGCTTTCTCTGTCAGATGGAAGCCCAGCGGCTCAATCAGATGCAGTCTGGTTCCGGTTGCTACACAGGTTCTTCCGATATTTCCGGTATTATAAGGAATCTCCGGCTCATAAAGTACGATATTAAGCTTCGCCATTGTTCCCGCCTCGCAATCCTGTTATGTAACGCTCCATACGGTCTAATGCCTCTTTCAGATTATCCAGGGAATAAGCATAGGAAATACGGATAAATCCTTCTCCGCAGTCACCAAATGCAGTTCCCGGAACAACCGCTACCTTCTCTGTCTTTAAGAGATTGGTGGCAAATTCTTCAGAAGTCATTCCAAATTCTTTGATACATGGAAAACAGTAAAAGGCTCCATATGGTTCAAAACACTCCAAGCCCATTTCTTCAAAACGGTGCATCAGATATCTTCTTCTGCCATTATATTCTTCCCGCATTCTCTGGACATCTTCATCCCCTGCCCGGAGTGCATCCACTGCTGCATACTGTGAGGTAGTCGGTGCACACATAATTGCATACTGATGAATCTTTAACATCTGGTCTAAGATGATTCTCGGTCCGCAGGCATAGCCCAAACGCCATCCGGTCATCGCATGGGATTTGGAAAATCCATTGATAACAATGGTACGCTCCTTCATGCCCGGAAGGGATGCGATAGAAATATGCTTCTCGGTATAAGTCAGTGCAGAATAAATCTCGTCACTGATGACAAAGAGGTCATGCTTCTTTACTACCTCTGCCACTGCTTCTAAATCTTTTTTCTCCATGATTGCTCCGGTCGGATTATTCGGGAAAGGCATAACAAGAAGCTTGGTCTTTGGCGTAATTGCCGCTTCTAATTCTTCTGCAGTCAGGCGGAAATCGTTTTCTGCCTTAAGATTAATCGGTACCGGCACACCATTGGCAAGTACGGCACATGGCAGATAAGATACATAACTTGGCATCGGGATTAATACTTCATCACCCGGGTCTAACATGGCACGCATGGCAATATCAATTGCCTCGCTTCCGCCTACGGTTACTACGATTTCATGCTGATAATCATACTGCAAGTCATAATTACGGAATAAGTATTTTGCAATTTCTATTTTTAATTCTTTTAATCCGGCATTGGAAGTATAGAAGGTACGTCCCTTCTCTAAGGAATAAATTCCCTCATCCCGGATATGCCATGGAGTATCAAAATCCGGCTCGCCTACTCCTAAGGAAATAGCATCTTCCATCTCATTTACAATATCAAAAAATTTCCGGATTCCAGATGGCTGTATCGTTACGATTGTTTTTGATAATGGATTTCTCATGGTATCATCTGTATCCTTTCATCTTTTGATTTTGCTGCCATAATGGTTCCGTGGTCTTTGTATTTCTTTAAGATAAAGTTGGTCTGTGTGCTTAATACGGAGTCTAATGCAGAAAGCTTCTCAGATACGAACTGGGATACTTCACGCAGGCTCTTTCCCTCGATGGTCACCAAAAGGTCAAAGCTTCCTGAAATCAGATATACAGAATTTACTTCCGGATAATTATAAATACGCTCTGCTACTTTATCAAATCCCATACCACGCTGCGGAGTAACCCGTACTTCAATTAATGCGGATACTTTTTCTACGCCGGCTTTATCCCAGTTAATCAAGGTATGATAGCCACAGATGATATTTTCTTTCTCCATCGCTTCTAATTCATTCATAACGGCTGCTTCTTCTACGCCTAATACAACAGCCAGCTCTTTTAAATCGATTCTGCTGTTCTTCTCTATAAAGGTTAAAATCTTCTCTCTCATGCTTCAATTCCTCCAATTGATTTCTGATTTACTACTGAATTACTTTATATAATTCATCCGTCTTCGGTGGTTCTAAAAATCTGCGTTCGTCCTCATTCATAAGCACGCGGTCATTTCCCGCAGTTGCTTTTCCGATTACCGTTGCTTCAATACCATTTTCCTTTAATCTTCTGATCAGCTCATTTCCATCAGCTGCTGCCATCAGCATACAGCCGCTGGATATCAGTTCATAGGGATTGATATGGAAAAACTCACAGACTTCTACTGTCTCCTGCCGAAGCGGAATCTTCTTTAAGTCGATTTCCAGTCCGACGCCGGATGCTTCTGCCATCTCCCAGAGTGCTCCGAATATACCGCCCTCTGTTACATCATGCATTGCTCCCACGCCAGACTTCACGGCGGTGGCGGCCTCCGGCATTACAGATAAATACCGGTCAAGTGCCTGTGCCTGTTCTACAAAATGCCTGGAAAAATGAGTACAGAGTTCTTCTTCCTTTTCATGGGCAATAATAGCTGTTCCCTCTAAGCCAATCCACTTAGTGGCAATGATGTCCATGCCCGGTTTTGCTCCTCCGGTAGAAATAAGTCCGTTCTTCTTTACCTTCCCTACACCGCATACAGTAACCAGTGGCTGATTTACCACCCTGGTAATCTCGGTATGTCCGCCCATAATCTGAACGGACACCGCCGCGGCAGCCTCTTCCAGCTCCTGCATCAGTTGTTTCAAAAGGCTTTCTTCCGTGTGCTCCGGCAGCAATATGGTTAACATAACTCCAATCGGTTCTGCTCCGGCACTTGCCAGGTCATTAGTAGTAATGAGAATTGCCAACTTTCCGATTTCATGGATTGTTCCTGTAATCGGATCCGTAGACATTACAAACATCTCATCCGGGGCAAGGGTAAGGGCAGCACAGTCTTCTCCCACGCCTGCACCTAACACAACTTCCTTTCTCTTCGTATGCAATTGTCTGATTACGGAGCGTTTTAATACGCTTTCCGGCACTTTTCCTATCTTCATAGATTCTTCTTCCCATTTTTACAGCATAAGGCTGTCTCATAGCCGAGGCAGCCTTTCTTGCTTCTTATTTACGCGGGTGGCGATAAAAATCGCATGCCTGCATCATCTTTCACCGTTTTACTGGGTGGTTGCAGCTCCATCTCCGGTTCCTGTATCCGGTGTCGTCGGTGTTGTTGGTGTTGTTGGTGTTGTTGGTGTTGTTGGTGTCGTCGGTGTTGTTGGTGCGGCAGGTGCATCAGCCGGTGGCTCTACTCCACCGGAAGCCGCCTGTTGCTGCTGCTGCGCTGCAGCTTCTGCCGCTCTTGCCGCTACCGCATCTGAGCACCAGGTTGCTGCTGCAGAACGGATAATTGCTTCATCCTGCGTTGCAATCGCTGCATTCATTGCTCCAATTGCCTCTTCATTATCAGAGCCCATACCAACAGAAATAATTCTAGGTGTTGCTTTATATTTACTGGTATTAAATACCTCTCTGCTTTCTTCTACGCCATCTACGGTAACTATCTTCCAGAGTTTTGCCGATTTACCGATGTGTGCTTTCTGAACGGTTACAGTTCCAATCGGGTCTTCGGTAGTCTGCACCTGAATAGTCGGCTCTTCTTCACTGACCGTTTCACTGACAAAGTTTACCTGACGGTCAGCCGGTCTTGTCTCCTGACCAAATACGTTGAAATATACAATACCGCCGCTGCAGTATCCTTCAATATAAATCGGAGCCTCCTGATTATTCTTAAATTTCAAATCCTTTAAATTGCTGGCAATCGCTGCATCCATAGATGGCTGTACATATGTTACCAGCATGGAATGTGCATAACGCTCGGTAATATCCAGTTCTGCACGGATAACCGCATTATAAAGCGTTGTGGAAACCTGACATACCCCACCACCATAAGATTCTACGGTTGTACCATTCTCATATGCACCTGCCAATTCATATCCACCGGAAGCGTCCAGTGGTGCAATAGCTTCATACACAGAAAATTCCTCTCCCGGGTAAAGTACGGTTCCATCGATTTTACTTACCGCATTTTTTACATTTGCCACACGACCGGCAGAAGAATCACTGAAGTCGGTAGAGAAAGAGCCCAGTAAATCCTTTACCTTGGAAAGTTCTTCTGCAGTTCCTTCCGGCTCTACCACATTTGCTACCAGACTGATGGTTGCATCTCCGCCCTTCCATTCTTCGGTAAAATATTTCTGTAAATTTTCTACAGAAGCATCCTCATCTACTTCGATACCTTCCTGACCATCGATGATTTTAAATTCACCATCCTCGCGTGTAAGGCCATTGTTGACCGCTTCCTGGTTCAGCTCTTTGGCGTGATTTTCCAGAAAACTTTTTGTGGTGTCTGTATCTACGGTATATATAATATCAAATACTTTATTTTCCTTTTCCAAATCTTTCTTCGCTTTGTAACGCTCCAGAAGATTTCCCGTACGGGTATAATTCATTGCTTCTTTTACGATATCCTTATTGCTCCAGCTCAATCCCAGATCAGAAGGGCTTGCCTTTACACTGTTTTCTGCAGCGGACAATTCAAAGGTCGCATCCTCATAAGCAGATACTGCTGCTTCTACAGCTGCCTCTGCATCTGATTCACTCATTCCGCCTACAGACACATCCCCGATATATACGTTCTGTGGAATCACTTCTGCATTTTCATCCGCTTTCACAATTGCGGTTGCTGATACACCCGCTGTTACTGCGAGTACCAGTCCCAGAATCGGAAGCACTAATTTTATTTTTTTCATATTCTTCCTCTCAATCTCTTAAACCCTCAAGACATTTTAAAGCTTTTTATTCACCAGATTACACTGTGAAAGTTTTGCTAACACTCATTTTATCATATAACTTTGCATTTTCAAGCGTCATAACTACTAATATATTTGACAGAAATACGCGATTTCTGTATATTATGACATGATGAATGCATAAAAAATTCTATGAAAAAATAGTGATGCAAAGGGATAATACCATTGCTGCAACGAGAATAATTGCGATAAATCCTGCGAAATATTTTTTTCCTTTTGAATTTTTAAAATTAATCATTTCATTCACCTCATATTTATTTTTATACTACTATACTTTCGAAAGGAGCAAACTATGTTTCCTATCATACTCATATGCTTTATCATTTTTGTTGTTTTTCTAAACTCCAGAAAGCGTCAGATTACCAAACAGGAACAGGAAATTACCGAGCAGTTCTGGGCCCGTGAAAATAAAGCCAACGCCACCCGCCGCCGCTTCAGCGCCGAGGAAAACTACAAGACCCTGCTAAAACTATACGGCCGCCGCGCCGCCGAGGAAGTATCATGAACCAGTTTTACCGCGCCCTGCACATGCCGCCCAAGCGGCTGCTGCGCAAAGTCATGGGCGAAAAAGAAATCTACACCATCGCCGTGCGCCCCCGCCCCACTGCCGAGGGCACCGAGCCGCTGCCCGCTCTGGAAGGCGGCCCCTACACCCTGCTGCCCCGGCGGGAGGGCTGGTGGTTTGCCGACCCGCTGCTCTACCACCGGCGCGGCAAGCGCTGGCTGTTCGCCGAGGCGATGGACCTCTCCACCGGCAAGGGCCGTCTCGAGGTCTGCGAGCTGCACGACGACGGCACCGCCGACGACTGGCGCGTCGCGCTGGAAGAAGATTTCCACCTGTCGTTCCCGATGGTCTTTGACTGGAACGGTGAGGTCTGGATGATCCCCGAGACCGGCAGCGACCACAGCCTGCGGCTCTACCGCTGCAAGACCTTCCCCACCCAATGGGAGCTGGTGCAGCGCTTTCCCACGGACGAGGAGCTCTGCGACACGATTTTGCTGGACCGCCGCGCCGAGGCCCTGACCCTGCTTTGCAGCGAGACCCGCCCCGACAACCAGCTCTATGTGCGCTACCGCCGCTACACGCTGCGCCACGCCGTACAGGAGACTGCCGCCGTCCCGCTGCCTGCCGAGGACACGCTGCCCGCCGCGCCCGGCCCGTTTGAGCTGCTGCCCGATGAAGCCTACAATCTGCAGCACCGCGACTTTGACCTTGTCAGCCGCAACGCCGGGCCGTTTTTCCTGCTGGGTGAGCAGATCATCCACCCCACCCAGGTCAGCACCACCGTGGACTACGGGGTCTATCTGCAGTTTCTCGCCCGCCGCGGCAGCTCGGAGGTGCCTCTGTGCGCCGCCACGCCGCAGAACGTCGAGATCACCGGCCTTGCCCCCGCGGACATCATCGGCATCCACACCTACTGCCGCGATGACGTTTTAGAGATCATCGACGCAAGGTATCTGACCCGCATCCCAAAAATCGAAAAGCCGGAAGTTTCCACACCCGCCGCCGAGTAATGTAGGGGGCGGCGTCCCCGACGCCCCGTCCCCCTTGCCTCCCTCTGCGAGGGAGGTGGCCCCGCAGGGCCGGAGGGAGAGAACCTCGCCATAACCCGAAATCTTCCGGGACAACCATCAACCTCTCTCCCCCACCGCCTGCGGGCGGAGCCCCCTCCCAGAGGGGGCCAAGGAAATTTTACTCCCACAATGAGGTATTCCCACGCACATGAAAACCATCGTCATTCCGCAATTTTACCGCGGGCCGTCGGGCCAGAAGGGCCTGTATAACCGGCAGGAGGTCGGCCTGGCCCGCGCCTTTGCCGCGCTGGGCTGCCGCGCCGTCGTGCTCTACCCGGAGCCGGGCGCTAAAGCCCCCCGGATCGAGACCCCGGAGCCAAACGTAAAAATCTGCTATATGCCCGCCGTCGCCTTCGGCGTGCAGGCATTCTATAAAAGCTGGCAGATTCTGCTCGACGAGCATGCCGACGCCGTCCACGTCATGGGCGACAACTCTCTCGGCGTGCCGGGGCTGTACCGCTTCTGCCAAAAGCGCGGCATCCTGTTTTACAGCCAGCTCGGTGCGCTGAAAAGCACCTCCAACCACGCCGCCGTGCGCAGGGTCATGGACCTGCTGCTGCGCCGCAATCTGGCGGTATACCGCAAAACGCCCACCTACGCCAAAACCCCCGCCGTCGCCGCCGAGCTGGAAAGCCTCGGCGTGCCCTGCGCGGGGCTGATGCCCGTCGGGCTGGACACCGCCATCATCCCGTCCATCCCCAACAACCGCACCGAGATCCGCCGTGCGCTCAAAATCGACGAGCACGCGCGGGTGTTCATCTTTGTGGGCCGCCTTGACCCCTACAAGCAGCCGCTCGACCTTGTGCCGCTTTTGCAGGCCGCGCCGGACTGGTACGCCATCATCATCGGCCGGGGCTCACTGGGCGATGAGCTGACCCGCCGCCTGACCGACGCGGGCTTACTGGACCGTTGCCGCCTGATCCCGCAGCTGCCCAACGAGCAGGTGCACGTTTATTATCATGCCTGCGACGCTTTTGTGAACCTGAACCCGAATGAGATTTTCGGCATGAGCCTGCTGGAGGCCATGTACGCGGGCTGCCCGCCGGTGGCGCGCCACGCCCCCGGCCCCGACCTTATCATTGAAAACGGCATCAGCGGCCTGCTGTGCGGCACCGTGCCCGAGCTGGCCGCAGCACTGGACAAAATCACCGCCGCCATGGGCCACGCCGCCCAGAGCCGCGTGAACGAAAACTTTCTGTGGCAGAACAGTGCCGAGCTGGCCCTGACCCTGCTGCCCAAAAAGGGAAAAGCCAATGGATAACGACAATCCTCTTTTGCAGAAGGCCGCCGACCTCTACCGCGGTCTGCGCTTTACAATGAAATACCGCGGCGTGGACATCCTGCCCGCCGCTGCCGGCAACGACCTGGCGCGCGACCTGCTCGAGGGCGGTCAGCCGTTCCTGTTTGGCCGCTGCGGTGCCACCGAGATGCGCACCGTGGCCGACTGGCTGCAAAACGGCGGGCACAATTTCACGGACCGCACGCGGGCGGACATTCGGAATCTGTCGGGCGTCTTTCCCACCGACGATGCTACGCTGGACAAATTCTGCCGCCTCTACGTCAAGACTGCGCAGAGCGCCGAGCTGCTCGCCCTCTGGAACGTCGGGGCCGAGCGGGAGGTCATCCGCGGCTGTGACGCGACCCGCTTTACCGAGCTGCGCGCCTTGGAGCCCTACTACCACACCCGCCCGTGGAGCGCCGCCCTCGCGGGCAAACGGGTGCTCGTCGTGCATCCGTTCCGCCGCACGATTTTAGCCCAGTATGAAAAGCGCACCCAGCTGTTTCCCGGCAAAGACGTGCTGCCGGAGCTTGCCTGCCTGACGGTCATTCAGGCCGTGCAGGGTCTGGGCGGGCAGGATACCGGCTACGCCGACTGGTTTGACGCCCTGACCGAGATGGAGCGCCGGATGGACGCCGCCGACTACGACGTCGCCATCGTCGGCGCAGGGGCCTACAGTCTGCCGCTGGCCGCCCACGCCCGCGACACCGGCCACGCCGCCATACAAATGAGCGGTGCCACGCAGCTTTTGTTTGGCATCAAGGGCAAGCGCTGGGACGACCACCCCGTCATTTCCAAGCTCTACAACCCCGCCTGGGTCCGTCCCGACGAGACCGAGGGCATCAGCAATAAAGAAAAGGTCGAGGGCGGGAGCTACTGGTAATTTTTCAGATAATAGATAAGAGATAATAGATAATAAAAAATGTACGCCGTTAGACGGCGCGTCTTAAAAAGCCTGCCCGTAGGGGCCGGACATGTCCGGCCCTCAACCTTCCCCGCACATCGCTTTATCCTTATATTCCCCTGTGGTTAAAATTGCGGCGCGCGGCGCCGCTCCACTTCTATTATCTTTTATATCTTATCTTTTATTTTTTCCGGAGACCACCATGAAAATCTTAATGATCAGCAACCACCTCGGCGTGCAGAGCGGCGTACAGCGGTATGTCCAGAACCTGCTCCTGCACCTCGATACCGCTAAATACCGCGTCACCCTTTTCGTCGGTCAGTGCCCGCCGGACCAGGCCAGCACGGCCCCGGCGCTCGAGGCGCACGGCGTCGAGATCCTCGCCGTGCCGGACAACAAAAAGGACCGCATCCGCGCCCTGGCCGCCCACCTGCGCACCCATAAGGACTACGACATCATCCACTACCACACGGCCAGCAAGATCGGTGCCCCGGTCTGCGGCATGATGCGCGTGCTCTGCCCCCGGGCTAAAATCGTGGTGCACAGCCACATCGTCTACCCGCCCATGACGCTGACCTGGCGCGCCGCCCATCTGGTGTACCAGCTGTTTGCGGACTACTTCCTAGGCTGCGGCGTCGCGGCGGGGCGGTTCGTGTTCGGTGACCATATCGACGCTAAGCCGAACTTTTCCGTAGCCTGCAACGCCGTGGATGCCGGGCGCTTTCACCCGGATGCCGCCGCCCGCGCCGCGACCCGCGCCGCCTGGGGCATTACCGACACGGACCGGCTGGCCGGGTTCGTCGGGCGGCTGAACCACCAGAAAAATCCACTTTTCCTGATGGAGGTCTTTGCCGCGATGGCCGCGCAGGACCCGCATTGGAAGCTGCTGCTCGTCGGCACCGGCGAGATGGAGCCTGAAATGCGCACCGCCGCGGCCCGCCACGGCCTGACAGACCGCGTCATCTTTGCGGGCGTGCAGAGCGATGTGCCCGCCTTCATGAACTCCTTTGACCTGTTTCTGCTGCCCAGCAACTTTGAGGGCAGCCCCGTCACCCTGGTGGAGGCGCAGGGCTGCGGCGTGCCGTGCCTGGCGTCCACCAACGTGCCCGACGACGGCTCGGTGACCGACCTTGTGCATTTTCTGCCGCTGGCCGCGCCGCTGACCGACTGGGCCGCCAAGGCCGAGGCCATCGCCGCCCACGGCGACCACGACGACCACTGGGCCGCGCTCTCCGCCGCCGGGTACGAGCTGAAAACCGCTGCCCGCCGCATGGAGCAGCTGTACGACAAACTGGGAGGACACGCATGATCTACGCCGAACTGGCCGGGGGCCTCGGCAACCAGATGTTCATCTACGCCTTCGCGCGGGCGCTGGGTCTGCGCTGCGGCGAGCCCGTCACCCTGCTGGACCGGCAGGACTGGCGCGACGGTGCCCCGGCGCACACGGTCTGCGCGCTGGACGCACTGAACATCTCGCCGGACGTCAAAATCATTGCCGACGCGGGCTTTGCCAAGGCACACCTGCCGCGCCGGAACGCCGCCAAGGCGCTGATGATCAAGTACGAGCAGCGCCGCGGCCTGATGGCCCGCGACTGGCACAGCTTTGAGGCTGCCGCCGCCCCGCTGCTGAACGCCGTCGGCCTGCACTTTGCCACCGACGGCTACACCCCCGCCCGCCGCGGCCACGCCCGCGATTTTCTCGCGTGGGGGTACTTCCAGAGTGAGCGCTACTTTGCGGATTTTGCCCCTATTATAAAGGAAGAGCTGCGTGCAAAAGCCGCCCCCGCCGGGCCCTATGCGGCGCAGATCACCGCCGCCGCGTACCCTGTCTGCGTCCATCTGCGCCGCGGCGACTACCAGAAGCCCGAGAACGCGATCTTACAGGTCTGCACGCCGGACTACTACGCCCGCGCTGTCGCAGCGGTCAGGGACGAACACCCCGACGCCGCGCTGTTTGTCTTTTCCGACGACATCGACTGGGCGCGGGAGCATCTGGACACCGCGGGTCTGCCCGCCGTGTTCCTGCCCCGCGGCAGAGCTGCATAGGCA
>OKUG01000725.1_pt1 | contig 10418 bp, 20 predicted proteins | sample 1606721 | NCBI WGS metagenome assembly OKUG01 (sample SAMEA3882539, study PRJEB24775) | human gut metagenome | biome: human-associated habitat; feature: intestine environment; material: feces | place: Netherlands | collected 2009/2010
TTTCAGATTCCGGATCAGATTCCGGGGCCATATCCGTGGAGACGGGAAGATCCCAGCAAATTCCATTTCCAAAGGCGGACGCGATGGCATCCCCTCTTTTCAAACGGAGATTATTCACGCCATGCGCATAAGCCTCCGATATGCCCTCAGCGATGCGGAACCAGGGAAGGGACGGATTGTCCAGATTGATGGTCAGGCATCTTTCACAGGCCAAATCCGTCTTCCATTCCTGTATGGGGCCGGGCAGTTCCGATGCGTTCACGATTATTTCTCCGGGCAGCAGGGCGCTTCCCTGTTTAGAGCATGCCTCAAAGAGGAAGCTGATGAAGAGAGGGAGGAAAACGGCGAGAAGACGAAGCATTTATTCATTCTTCTTATATGGTTTTTATTGCATGTCAAAAGAATAGAGAGTGCGGTATATGCCGGGAAAGATGGCGCTGGCTCCCGCTCCGGAATATGCCTTCTTTTTTGCGTGCAGGACGGCGCGGGCATGGTAGGGTACATGGTATGAGCGTAATCACCAAACGTGGAGACAGCGGCGAAACGGACCTGATGTTCGGCAGGCGGAGTCCCAAGACAGCGCCGCGCATTGAAGCTTACGGAACGGTGGATGAATTAAATTCCCTGATTGGCGTGGTGCGCCATTCCGGGGTAAGCTCCCGGACGGTGGAGATGCTGGACGGCGTCACGCTGCGCAGCTACACCGTGACCCTCGGCCAGACCAACACGCTGACGATCGGCTCCGAGGCGTGGCTGAAGGTCGTGAACGGCAGCCACACCCTGAAGATCGTGGCGACCGACGCCAAGGACGCCAGCGTCACCCGCACGCTGACCTTCACCAAGGCCGTCACGTCCGTCGAGTTCGAGCAGACCCTCGCTATGGAGGCCGACGCCATGCCGACCAAGGCCCTCGTCAACATTCAGGGCAATTTCCCGGCCGGCTGCACGCTTCAGGTCTGGATCTGCAACAACGGCAACGACGCGAGCCCGACGTGGGAGGACATCACGCAGAAGGTCAGAGCCGGCCAGAAGCACTACTTCACAAACAAGACCAAGACGGCCGCAGCGTGGGGCGTCAAGGTTAAGGCCAAGCTGCTCCGCGGCTCTGCTACGGAGACCTGCTACATCCAGTCGATCGGAGGTAACTTTGCATGATTAAGCACAGAGCTGACAGCATCAAAGAGCTGAACGAGAAACAGGCCGCAGAGGCCAAGAAGGACAAAACCATCGCCGAGCAGGCTGACACCATCGAGCTGCTGAAAGGCTGCATCATGGAGCTGGCCGACGTGGTCTACGGCGACGGAGGGGAGGTAACAGCATGAGCAAGATCGTCGAGCTGTACGTCAAGGAGCTGACCCGCGAAGGCTCCACCATGACCATCAACGACGTCCCGAAGAAGCTGCGCAAGCAGGTCGAGGACGCCATCGCTGCCATCGAGGCAGCCGCAAACGCTGGCACCGCGAAGGAAGGGGCGAGCGAATGATCGCCCGGGCCCTCGCGTGGCTATTATTAAAAATTGCAGGAAAGGAGGAGCGTGAAATGCTGGTACGTCTTTTTGCAGGCGAGATCATCATGGGCCGCATCACCGAGGACGACGTCCCCGCGAAGCTGAAGGCCCGCGTGCACAAGTATCTCGTCGACATGGGCTACTTCGACGACGTCGAGGAGTAAGCCCAACAACAAGGAGGGCCGCGTCCTGCGGCCCTCCGGCTTTTATGAGGTGACACAATGATCGAAATCAACATCGGCGCGCTCGTCGTCCTTATGGGGATCCCGACGGCCGTGACCGGCTTCTGCTTCTGGATGCTCGAGCACAGGATCCAGAAGCGCGAGAAGCAAAAGGAGGCCGAGGAGGCCAAACGACAGAAAGAGGCAGCGGCCCGAGAGCGTGCCCGTGAAGATCTCCAGATCATCACCATTCAGGGCACGTCGGCAGCCATCGCCCTCGGCGAGGCGACGGCCCGGGCCGTGCAGCGCATCCCTGACGCGCATTGTAACGGGGATATGCACGCGGCCCTCGACTACGCTGCCAAAATCAAACACGTGCAGAAGGACTTCCTCACCAGTCAGGGGATCCACGCGATCATCGACTAAGGAGGTGAGCAGCATGGCCGCAAAGAAGCGCCGGCGCAAGCGTAAAAAGAAAATCGAGGCGAGCAAAAAGCTCGCATACTGGGCGGCCAGCGTGGCAACGCTCAGCGCGGCCAGCTCTCTGCTGCTCTCTGCCTTCGGGCGCGACCCGGTCGGTGAGCTGACCGGCACCATCTTCACCGCCTGCGTCGGCTATCTAATCACATACGCCGGCAAGAGCCTCGGCGAGAAAATCAGCCGAAACCGCCACGGGCTCGACGCCGACGGCAACCCGCTCCCGGATCCGTCCGGGGACACTCTCAACAATGAGGAGGCAAAAGGATGAACACCATCGACATCACACCCATCGCCAACGCAGCCCTCGCCCTGATCGGCGCCGGCGTCAGCGTTTTCCTGATCCCGTGGCTGAAGAAGCAGACCACCGAGGCACAGCGCAAGGAGCTGACCGCGTGGGTAAAGATCGGCGTCGCTGCCGCTGAGCAGCTCTACGTCGGACAGGGCCGCGGCGAGGAGAAGAAGCAGTACGTCCTCGACTTCCTGAAGCAGAAGGGCTTCAAGGTCGACGAGGAAAGCGTCGTCAACGCGATCGAGGCAATCGTCAAGCAGCTCAACACTGAGGGCCTGACCATCGAATAACGGAGAGGGCGGGCTCCGGCCCGCCCTTTTCTTTTTTCCAACTAAGGAGGTAAAACCATGAGCAAATGCTACGCATCGGCCGTTCTCGCCATCGCTGCGGCAGAGATCGGCTACCACGAGAAAAAGAGCAATAGCCAGCTCGACAACCCGGCCGCCAACGCGGGCAGCGCCAACTATACCAAGTACGCCAGAGACTTCGACGAGAAGTACCCGAAGTGGTACAACGGCAAGAAAAACGGCTTCGCATGGTGCGATATGTTCGTTGACTGGTGTATGCTGACCGCCTTCGGATATGCGGACGCGCTGCGCCTGCTCTGCCAGCCCGAGAGATCCGCAGGTGCCGGCTGCACCTATTCCCTCATGTACTACGAGAAGCAGGGCCGCTATCACGCCAAGGATCCCAAGCCCGGCGACCAGATCTTTTTCAGCACCGCGCACTCCAAGAGCAACGTCAGCCACACCGGCCTCGTCGAGAAAGTGGACGGCAGCAAGGTCTACACCATCGAGGGCAACACCTCCGACCGAGTGGCCCGCCGCTCCTACTACCAGAGCGACAGCTACATCGTCGGCTATGGCCGCCCGGCCTACGACGCAGAGCCCGGGAACACCAACACGGGCAGCCAGACGCCGAGCAGCGGTACCACCAGCGAAGTGACCTACACGGTCGTCGCCGGCGACACCCTGAGCAAGATCGCGGCCAAGTACGGGACGACCTACCAGAAGCTCGCAGCGTACAACGGGATCACCAACCCGAACATCATCAGAGTCGGCCAGAAGATCAAGATCCCGGGAACCCCAGCCCCCAAGAAAACCAACGCCGAGATCGCCAAGGAGGTCATCGCCGGCAAGTGGGGCAACGGCGCAGACCGCAAGAAGCGCCTCGAGGCCGCCGGCTACGACTACAACGCCATCCAGCAGGCCGTCAACGCAGCACTCGCACGCTGATCCGCAACTTCACAGCACAAGAAAACCCGCCCGGAGATCCCGGGCGGGCTTTTTCTGTTGTGTGGGGCTTTACTCCTCAACGTCAGGATCCGACGCTTCACCAGCAGCGGCGAGCTCGGCCTCCGTGGGCTGGAACCGCAGCACGCGGCCCTCGGAGTCATAGAAACCGCCGAGCAGGATGGTGAAAATATCGACCAGCCAGCCGATCCCGCAGACCCCGGCCGTCAGCAGCCAGATGACGCCTGTGCCGGTTTTCCCGACATAGAACCGATGGACACCGAAGAAGCCGAGGAAGATGCACAGCAGCAGCGCCACCGTCTTGCTTTTCGGCGACGTCGGCCGCTGCGCTGCGGGGATGCTGACCGCGCCCTGCTGCGTGCCGGACTTCCCGCCGGAGCTCGTCGTATATGACAGACCCGTCCCGGGGATCCCGACGGTCGTGTGGCTTTTCCCCGTCGTGCTGACCGTGTGCTTCAGACCCTTCGGGCCGAAGCTGATGCTCGCGCTCTTTTTGTTCAGGTTTACCCGGACACCCGGGGCCACCTTAAAGCTGCGTCTAAACCTTGTACCCATGCTTTTCCCTCCTATGTGCGCTTTTTAGCGTTTAGTCATCTTTGGCATAATATTACCATGCCAAAACTGGTAAAGTCAATATTGTATAGTCATCTTTAGCATAAAGGGAGGCGAGGGCTGCGAAAATATACAAACCAGACGGCAGGTGCAACATCTCCGGGGAGAGAGTCAGGGAGGAGCGGCTGCGGGCAAACCTGTCACAGGAACAGCTCGCCTACAAGCTCCAGATCATCGGGCTGGACGTCACGCAGAAGGTCATCAGCAGGATCGAGAACGGCAGCCGAGTCGTCGCTGACTACGAGCTGGACTATCTGGCGACCGCTCTCGGCACCACCATCAACCACCTGCTCGGGAAAGAATGAGAAAACCGCACGGCAGCGACGCCGTGCGGCTTTTTTTGTGGAAAAACGCGGGAAAATGTTGAAAATCTGCCGAATTATGCTTGACATTATAGAGCAAATGCTCTATAATATAATCACAGGCAAGGGATAGCCGAGTACAGAAAGAAAGGAGAGCAAAACCGCGGAAAGGAGGCAAAGCCGTGGATGCTGAGCAGATGAAAAAACTGCTCGAGCTGCTGGAACAGGCTCTAAAGTGTGAACAGGTTGCCACCATTACGATCACAATAAAGCCGAACCAAAAGCCCAAGCAGTAAGGTCGAAGGACGGCGGGAAAAATCCCGCCCGCCGTTCCTTTTCATTATAACCACGAAACCACGGCAAAGTCAAGCGGGAGGAACAACATGGACATCTCGATCAAAGTGACCTACAAAAGCGAGGGGCTGCAAAAGCTCCGCAAGGCTGCCGGCCTGTCTCAGTCTCAGCTCGCCGATCTGGCCGGGATCAAGGTGCAGGTGCTCCAGCAGTACGAGCGCGGCGCCCGGGACATCAACGGCGCGAAGCTGCCGACGCTGCTGAAGATCTGCAACGCTCTGGAGTGCAGGCTGGCCGACATCATCACAGACGAGGAGACGCTCGAGCTCCTGAAAATTTACGAGGAACACTGACACAGAAGGGCGGCCGGCGGGCCGCCCTTTTTTCTTTTATCATGGAGGGGAACACAATGGGACAGCACTGGAGCCATCTGACATCGACAAAACGCATCCAGCTCGACGCCTTCATCCGCGCAGGAATGAAGCCGACGGACATCGCCAAGGAGCTCGGCGTCCATCATACGACCATCTACCGGGAGCTGAAGCGGTGCACCTATGAGCACCTCAACAGCGACTACACCACCGAGACCAGATACAACCCCGAAGGCGCACAGGCCCGCTATGAGGCCAACCTCCGCGCCAAGGGGCCGGAGCTGAAGATCGGCAACGACTACGAGCTGGCCGACTACCTGATCGCCAAGATCCGCGACGAGAAGTACAGCCCGGAGGCCGCGATCGGTGAGGCTGAGGTCAAGGGCTGGCCCTTCAAGACCCACATCTGCGCGAGCACCGCCTACAACTACATCCGCGGCGAGATCTTCGGCGACGAGCTGACCGTCTCCATGCTGCCGCAACACGGCAAGCGCCACCAGCCAGAGCGCCCGGCCGGATCCATGCCCCGCAAGCCTGCCGGCCGGAGCATCGAGGATCGCCCCGAGCACATCAACGACCGCAGCACCTTCGGACACTGGGAGATGGACAGCGTCGAAAGCTGCCAAGGCGTCAGCAACACCTACATCGTGATGACCGAGCGGAAAACGCGCTGGGAGCTCATTATACCGTCGCCGGACAAGACGGCCGCCAGCGTCGTCGCTGCGATTGACGGGCTCGAGGCCAAGTACGGCGACCTGTTCCCGAAGGTATTCAGATCCATCACCTGCGACAATGGCTGCGAGTTTGCCGACGCCGCCGGGATCGAACGAAGCGCCAGCGGCAAGGGCACCCGCACCGAGGTCTACTACTGCCACCCCTACCGGCCGAGCGAGCGCGGATCCAATGAGAACCAGAACGGCCTCATACGTCGGCACCTGCCGAAGGGCACCGACCTGAGCACGGTCTCCTGCGAGGAGACCAAGCGGATCGAGGACTGGCTGAACAACTACCCCCGCAAAATGTTCGGTTATCTGTGCTCCGAGCAGCTTTTCCGGGAAGAAATCGCCCTCATTCTGGCCTCCTAAAAAATATTTTTGCTTTTTTGTGCATTTACTCTTGACAAACGGCATGCTGTCCATTATCATTAAACGCACAGAGACTCAACTGAGTCGGCTGTGCGTTTTTTCTTTACTACAACCCCATAGGACGGAGGTGAGACTGACGGGAAAGTACCGCTACCTGACCTTCGAGGACAGGAAGAAGATCGAGGCGTGGCATCTGCTCGGAGATCGGCCGGTCGATATTGCGGCCCGCCTGAGCGTCCACCACACCACGATCTACAAGGAGCTCCAGCGAGGCGCGACCGGCGCGCTGGACGCCAACCAGCGCGAAGGGTACAGCGCAGAGCTCGCCGAGAGGCGGCTGCGTGAGAGCTTCAAACGCAGAGGTAAACGAGCACCGGCCGCACAGTAGCCAAGAACACCCGGCAGCGCCGGGCCGAAGAAAGGAGAGCCCAACATGAAAACGATCACACGACCCCGACGCTGAAAATGGACGAGCTGCGCACCCCCTCCGCGCTGCTCTCTGAAGCGATCCGGCGGTCGTGTTTCTGCTTTTCAGGGACTCGACACCACCAAGATCCCCGGCTCAGGCCGGGCCAAGACGAAAGGAGACCACCATGACACAGAAAGAGCTCGAGCAGAAGGTCATCGACGCCGAGGGCCGCGTGGCGAAGCGCGAGGCCGTACTCAAGAAGCACAACAGCCAGCTCGCCAAAATGATTAAAAAAGGCGCCGACCGCTTCGACATCAGCATCAAGCGCGAGGACATCAAGAGCGCGACCTCCAAGCTGGCCGAGGCCCTGAAACCGGTCATCAACGCCGTGCTCTCTGCCCTCAAAAAGCTCTGGAAGGTATCGACCAAGGCCATCGGAGTGCCGCCGAAGTGGCTGCACCTCGCAGCTCACGCAAAGAAAGCCAGAACCCGGAAGAAGTACCGAAACCGCATCCGGCGCTATGTTTTCGAGGCTCTGGCTGCGGAAGGAGGTGGAGGCCCATGACAGCCAAGTGCGTCGGCTGCGGGCTCGACTGGAACGTCAGCATCTACCAGAAGATCCCCCGCACCGGCTACATCTGCCCGCACTGTGAGAGCCGGCTCCGCGCCGGCGAGACCCTGCCGAACATTCAGGCCAGCCAGAAGGCTCGGCCGCAGAGAACGAAAGGAGCAACCCCATGAAAAAGATCGCACTCAAGAACACCGCCCGCGGCACGGCCTTCGACTATGCCGGCCAGAGCTGGATCCTGCTGGAGAATGATGACGGCCGCGCCCTCTGCCTGAGCAAGGACATCATCGAGACCCGAGCCTTTGACGAGGGCAACTGCAACAACTTCGCCGTCGCCAGCAGCAAGGAATACCTCAACGGCGCCTACCTCGACAACCTGCTCGAGGATGTGAACGGCCCCAACGCCTTCCTGACCACGGAGCTCGACCTGACCACCGACGACGGCCTGAAGGACTACGGCACCTGCACCGTCACCATTTTCCTGCTGACGGTCGACCAGTACCGGCGCAACCGCGACGTCATCCCCAACGCAGACGACTGGTGGTGGCTCTCCACCGCCTTCAGCACGAAGTCTAACGGCTACGAGTCACTCGCCCGCTACGTCTACACCGATGGCACGCTGTACGGGAGCAACGCCTACAACGGCGGCAACGGCCTGCGCCCCGCTTGTTATCTGGACTCCGATCTCCTGATCTCCGTCGAGGACGACGAAGCCACCGACGACGTCACGCCGGAGCACGCCGGCGAGATCATCGCGGCGCTGGCCGAGCAGTTCGGCGGCACCTTCGCCACCGAGGATCAACTGACCACGGCCCTCTCGTTTATGCTCGGCACCCTGAGAGCCACCCGTGAGAAGGAGGCCGCCCATGAATAAGCAGACCGGCCTCGAGTTTATGCGCACGGCATCAGCGGAGGAGATCGCCAAAGTCATCAGCGAGGAACACCCGCCCGTCGGATCCGTCCACTGTGACTGTACCCCTTGCGTGAGGTGCTGGCTGGAGTGGCTGCTCACCGGCACGGCCGCGCCTTGCGAATGTGGAAAGGAGGCCCGGCATGAGTAACCTCTCCACCCTGTTCGACCGCTACAAGGCCCTCGTCGTGTTTGATACCGAGACCAGCGGCCTCGACTTCGACAACGACCAGATCATCGAGCTCGCCGCCCTGCGCGTGGAGCGCACGGCCACAGGCGGCCTGCGGATCGCCGGCAAGATGGACACCTTCATCAAGCTGCCGGAGGGCGAGACCCTCCCGGAGAACATCGTCAGCCTGACCGGCATCACCGACGAGCGGCTCCAGACCGAGGGCGTGCAGCCGGTCAAGGCGGCCAGCCAGATCGCCAAGCTCATGCAGAACGGCCCGACGCTGATGATCGCCCACAATGCACAGTTTGACGCCTGTTTTCTCCGTGGCCTGCTCCGCGGCCAGAAGGTCGGCCGGATCGACTGGCTGGACAGCCTGACGGTCTACAAAGACCGCAGGGCCTACCCGCACAAGCTCGCCAACGCGATCATCGCCTACGACCTCACCGGCAAGGTGCAGAACAGCCATCGCGCCATCGACGACGTGCTGGCCCTGTTCGAGGTGCTGAAGGCGATGGACGACGAGCGCGAGGATCTCGGCAGCTACGTCAACCTGTTCGGCTACAACCCCAAGTACGGCGTCAGCGGCCGCCGGATCGTGGGCGTCAGATATGAGCCGCAGAGCTTCAGCAAGGGCCTGACTCGCCCGGAGCAGACGCTCCCGGCCCGCGTGGCGCGGAGGTGACAGCATGAGCCCGGAGATCACGATCACGAGCGAGGAGCTGCGCGAGCGCGTCGAGGATCACCTCGACCGCTGGATCCCTGACGACGTCTGGAACCGTGCCGAGCCCTACGCCCGCCACAAAAACGAAGTAAACCGGCAGCGGCACCCCGAGATCGACTACTACGACAACGACTACCTCGTGCTGCTGACCGCTGACACCGTCCGAGAGACCGAGTTCAGCGACCTCACTCACGCCCTCTGTGATCTGACCGTCGCACGGGCTCAGTGAAAGGAGAAACCAATGGAAACCACAAAAGAAAGGGCCGCCCGTTGCGACCGGGCGACCCATGCGAGAAGATCCAGCAGCCTGCCAGCATACGGATCCCGCACCGCAAGTATAACACGCCGGCGCCGCCGTGCCAAGAGGAAAGCCCTGAGAGCTGCCACGCTGGCCGCTGCCGTCCTTCTGCTGGGCGGCATCTCTGTGGCAATCTTCACCACTCCGGCCGGCAGCAAGCAGGAGACCAACATCCTGCCGCCGGCCACCACCGTCGGCACATACATCCCGGACACCAACGCCCCGGCCGCTGAGACCGTGGAGCCGACCGAACCCGCCGTGCGCTACCCTCTGACCGACGCCGAGCGCGACGTCGTCGAGCGCGTGGTCATGGCCGAAGCCGGCGGGGAGTCCTTCGAGGGCCAGATGCTCGTCGCTCAGTGCATCCTCAACGCAGCCGAGAAGCGCGGTGTCGAGCCCTCTGAGGCCGTCGTCCTTTACAGCTACACCAAGAGCCGGCCGGATCCCACGCAGCGCGTCAAGGACGCCGTCGCGGCCGTGTTCGACCGAGGCGAGACCGTCGTGGACGAGCCGATCCTCTACTTCTACAACCCCGCCCTCGTGACCAGCGACTTCCACGAGAGCCAGATCTTCGTCATCGAGGAAGGCGGGCACCGTTTCTTTGCAGAAAGGAGTACCAGATGAAACACCTCACCGAAATGAAGCCGGGCGAGACCCTGCACCTCCGCAGCGGCCGCGACCTCGAGCTCGAGAGCGTCACCCCTGTCACCTGCGGCGTGATGCTCACCTTCAACGTCACCGAGAGAAAGGAGGCTGCTGAAAAATGATCCAAGCCAACACCGTCATCACCGGCGACAGCCTGACCGTGCTGCGTGACATGGAGGCCGACAGCGTCGACATGGTCATCACTGACCCGCCCTACGGTATCGACTACCAAAGCGGCCGAAAAGAAAAGGCCAGCCGTCTCGCAAAAATCGCCAACGACAAGGCCCCGTTTATCTGGTGGATCTATGACGCCGCCAGAGTCGTGAAACGCGGGGGGGGGG